>Ga0114957_1004662_pt1 | contig 11692 bp, 3 predicted proteins | sample BantaG_FD_87175 | JGI IMG/M metagenome (GOLD analysis project Ga0114957, IMG submission 87175) | Marine algal microbial communities from Bantry Bay, Ireland - BantryBay_4 metaG | ecosystem: Host-associated > Algae > Red algae > Unclassified | place: Bantry Bay, Ireland | collected 2014-11-21 | reverse complement strand
ATCAAATTGATCCGCATTTTGCGCTTTAAATGAGCTTAGATCATCAGGCGTGACCAAGCCTTCTCGAATATAGCTCAAAGCCAAGGCGCAGTTCTTTTCATAATTTAAGAAAAAGTCCTCTGTGTCGTCTGTGACGCCAAGCTTGTTGAACCAAGCTGATGTGAATGACATTACCGTTCTAACGTCAATGCCCCCGGCTTCGTCGGAAGACGGTATTTTCATCAGGGCTAGAAGCCTTTGAATGTCTGCGGCTAAGGCATGATTATAGGTGAGTATCAGGCTCCGCACGCCGCGAGACTGGAAGGCTTCAAATGCAGTTTGTAATAACAGCACTGTTTTCCCAGTACCGCCTTGCCCGCGCAAGTGAAGAAAGCCATCTCCTAAACCTTCAGCAAGTTCACGCGCTAAGGCGGGGCGCGCTGCAATACGGTCCATCCGTAGACGGTCTAAGCGAGAAGGTTGGATCGATTTGAAGATTGATGTTGAAAGGACATCATCAAGACTATCAGGTGAGCCTGATCCTATAATGTAATCCCGAGAGGGTTTTGAAATACCGTTGACATTCGCCATCGCCATGATGAGCTTCGTTGCGTCTATATCAGCGGCCACAGCCCCTGACTCAGGGACTTTGCGCCCCCTTACTATCGGCAGCTCTTGTAGCCCGCGCATATAGAGACATCTAAACACCCACGGATTGTCAATACCTTGATCTTTAAGGTAGCTTAAAAGAGCGTAGCGTTGAGCATCATTTTGGTCCGTCGCGCTCTTCCACCGTTCGCGGTATTTAACTGACACATTACCGGCTTCAATGCGCACGCGATTTGCATCATGATCTTTAAGCTCAACCGCCCCGATGAATGACCTCACAAGAATTTTCGCGCCCGTCACCCGTTTGCCATTTTTGTCGATAAAAACGGTCTTTGGAACTATATAGCGTTTCTTGCGAAAATTGGCGGCTACGACAATGTCGATATCGCTCACTTTATAGCCTGACAGCTTGACGCTGGACGCAATCTTCACATGATCATCTGAGATAGGACTTGTGCCTATACCGGGCCATAGTTTTTCAAGCGCGCTTTTAATATTCAAAGCCGCTTCATATTCAGGACACCCCTCACTGCCAATAATTTCGATCATGGAGCTGTGAGCTTTAAGTAGTATTTAGCAAGCTTTGAGCTGAAGTCTTTAACGTCGACAAAATCAGTCTGGTCAATGCCGCGGCCGTAGAGCTCAGACCGGATTTGGTTTTGTCTGGCATTTAAAAAGCCTGAATATGTATGCCAAAGTGGATGCCCTAACACGATGGCTTTCTTGTCATTCCTAAGGGCCACTAACCCATCGGCGTATTCGATGTCGACTTTCTCTCCATTAGTCCTGCAAAAGCTTTCAAACGCTTTGGCAGTTTTGTATTCAGCGCCGCCTATCCATCTGTCAGTATTTATGCTTCGTCCTAACACAACATCGCTTAAGTCCAGCCCTAAACGCCAATCTAAGATACCGTGACTAAACCGATTTGAGTAATTTCGAAGACAATCCGGGCATGACCTATCACAGTCTTTTGCATGTGATGGGTCCATCCATTTGTCTAAAACACCGCGCTCATTTAACTTACCATCTAAATATCGGCTCAACGCTATTTTTAAGTTTTCAGGGTCTGAGGCCCAACGCGTATAGCCCGCTCCATTTTCTAGCGCGTCAGCCAAGAACAATTGTTCCGTTGCCGTATCTCCGATTAGACAGCGTTGCCGCCCCGTACGAAATTCTGACGGATCGATATCAAGTTCCGTGGCTATTGCTAATTTCAATATTTCAGAGAATGAGGCAATAGCGGCCTTAGCCGAAGGCTGCGCAATAACGTCCAACACCCCGTTAGCGCCGCAGTCATTCATATCTTCAAATAGGAAACTCAATATATCAGTTTTAAAAATGGCCCCTATAGCGCCGGTCGCGACAACATTATTACTGTCTGGAGGCGCCATATTTGGGCGATATAACGTCTCATCTGCCACCATTATACGGCTATTTCCGCCATCTAAAAACTCGTACAAGTGACCATTATTATCGTTTACCAGCGCGATAGCGCCGGACTGAAAGGCCATTTTCATTGGGCCGCAATTTAAGCCTGCTGCGTAGTTCGGTTTAAAAGCCAGGACGGGCGGCGGTAATGCCGGACCTCGGTTTCTTTGGCCATCATAATCCCGTCTTCGATATTTAGATAAAAAGCCTCGGGGCTGATAAAGCGGAAAATCAAGCGACGGATTTGCGCAAACTTCACAGGTGTCAGTTGATCCGGCTTTGATAAAGTCACACTCTGTACACCTTGAATATCGCACGGGCGTCCCCAGAGGGTCAGGCTCATTCATAACGCCTTTATATCCATCGCGTTTATAGACGAATCCAATCGCCGTATTAAGTTGTTTGTCTTTGGGTATTTCAGACCCCGGGGAGAAGGCCCATATGGCGTGATCAAGGGGTCTATCGCTGATAATGAGATCGTCCACTCTTCTGGCATTGTAATCATCTCTGTAGAGAGACCTGACCTGAGTTGGAAAACCAAACATTGGCAAAATGCCTGCAACGGCTAGTCGATAGCTAAGTTCTTCTTGAATAAATCGATCATCATTTACGCAATCGTCTATATCGACAATCAATTGCTGCCTTGCAAACTGCTCTAACTCCACGATTTGATTAGCTCCCAATGGCGAGTAAGCGGTTAGCCGCTTTATGACGCTTTTCACTTCAGCTTCAGTCTCAAGCCAATAAGAAATATCGTTACGGTAATTTGCAGACCATTCATCTTGTTGACCAAAGGCCCCGTGGTTACTGTCCGCACGTCTCGGAGGTGGATTAGGGTGTGATGTAAATGCACGCCTTAAACATTCAGCCGCCACAACGCGCTTGACGATTTCTGGTCGCGACAAGTCAAGATGGGGTTGAGGTGGTACGTCGCCCGTCATTCTCTCAGGGTTATTAAAATAATAATCATCATGCGCCGCGCCGCGCGAGATAGTTAGAGCGTAGGAGAAAGCTTGTCCCGCACGGCCAGCTCGACCAACACGTTGCTGATAATTAAAACGTTGCGGTGGCATATTTGCCATCATAACCAGTTTGAGTGACCCGATATCAACACCCACTTCCATCGTAGTTGTTACTGAGAGTGCATCAAGTTCATGGGTCACATCCATTTCATTATCAATGAAGGCAGACCCTTTAAATAATCTTTGTCTGCGGCGCTGCTCTGACATTGGTTTCGTTTGGCCTGTCAATTCTGCCACGGCCAATCTTTGTGCAGGCTCCTTAGCTACCCAACTATAGAAATCTTCTCCCTGTGTTTCGATGGCCGTAAACTTGTCTGAATTACAGTTTTGAGACGTACAAACATTCCCCCCCGTATGAAGCGTATGGCGGGCGCAAATATCACATCGCATCACAGGTTTATCTTGAGACCGTAAAACAATTTTCAAAGGCAGGGTCAGTGACTGTTGAACTTTTAAGAGCCATTCTTCTGTCATGATACTACGCGACAAAAGCACATTGCTGACACGGTCAATCAGCGTATCCATATCTATATTAAGCTTGCCGCTGAGCTTTTCAAAATAAAGTTTCAAAGCTTTTGGCGGGTTTTTACTGGCTCGGGATTTTTCGCCCTCAAAATCTTTTCTATGTCCTAAAATCCTGACAGTATTTGCCAAAATGTCTTTGGACGTTTGAGAATCCATACCCATTTTAGAGCTATGGTCTCCGGCAACTTGGATGGACCCCACACCCATAGATTCTAAATCCCGGCCTGCCTTATCAAATAATGACTCAGCCAGATGATAAGAAAACTTACTAAGGAACCGTGCTTGTCCTTCTTGCTGGGCGTCCAGTCCCAATGTTGGCCAGGGAACATCTTTATCAAAATCGAAAAAACGATACCAGGGATCACCCTTTCCGCCGGGCTCAGATGTTGCATAACTTTTCCCAGTTCCCGCTGGGTTTTGCCCAATGGCAATAAGCTCATTTTTTATTTGCCGAAGCAAAGCTGCCCATTCCATTCCCGGTTCAATAACACTCTCATCATGCTTTTGAATAAGCATGAGATCAGTGGCGTCAGCCATATCGCCCGCTTTGAGACGCAGTGCTTTCCAGAGTCCCAAAGTGACGCTTTCAGCTTTGTCTTTTAGAGCCACTGCTTCAGCATCATTAGCTTGGATACTGTCTTTTAAAGCCCATATGTCATCACTTGATGGATAATCGGCTTGTTGCAATGTCCGCCGCGTTAACTGGCGAATGAGGTCTCTAAAATGATTGAGTTCAAGCCCTGCGGCCAAATCGGCCGCATCATCACGGCTATCAGTAAATGCAATCATTTTTTCGGCTTTGACGCGGTCTCCGGTTGCGAGCATGGCCCTATCAGCAATGATCTGTGTTGTAACATTCAAACCTGTCCTTAGCGCTCTAATCGGCGACTTGACCTTAGCTCTATAAAAATCAGCCGTTGTATTGCCTTGCCAATATTTACTGAGGCAGTGTGGACATTTTTCAGGAATACCGGCCGCTTCACACTCTTCGGGCAAGTTTGTTGACACTGAATATGTAAGGCCGTTGGTATCCTCACCGCCTTGAGTCAAAAGCCCAGTTACGGGATCAAGCTTCGCGCGATTAAATTGGAATGTTCCCGTTCCCGGGTCATTTGGAAAACTATGTGTCCATTGACTGTTTCCATTCGGGATTGTTCCTCCCGGCCAAAACCAACGAAACTCACTATAAGGACGCTCATCGACCATACCGGCTGGAGTTCCATTTTCATCCGGTTTTGTGGCCTCTAAAAAGGTATGACCCTTTAATTCGGCTTCGGATGACGGTACGACAAAGCCGCCCAAATATTCTTCGCCGCAATCATAGCAATATATTAATTCCAACACTTGTCCGCCGCAGTCACACTTTAGCGCCGGGGCCTTAAATAAACGGCCAATCTTACGGTCCTCTGATTTAAACTGTTCTTCGACCTCGCTACAATTAGCATTTGAACACGCCCAAAAGCCTTGAACCTGCCGCATAAACATATGCGCCCTAAATGTTGGTTTAGGGTTCTCCCAATCAGTTGGCTTGCCTTCATCTTCGTGACGCGCCGCGACTAAAAGGGCGTTCAGATAATTATCAGCATCTTCGAGGTCTCCAAATAAGGTTTTAGCCAGCGCATCAAATTTTACGGGACGTACGACATCGCCAAATTGCCCTGCAATTTCACACGCTTTTGCCAAAGCGATACGGGGAGAGAATTGCTGTAAAACTTCCAGAGATCTCTGTTTCTCCTCCTCTTCATCTTCACTCAATAGCCCACCTACAAAAGAGCCCATTTGCGTGCCCGCTATTGGCAAATCCACCTCAGTGTTGCCTGCAAATTTTATAGGCTCGCCCGGAAAAATAGAAAAACTGCTGCGGTCGACTCCAAAAAATTCTTCCAAATAAGCCTTACCGTCTTCGCCCTCCAATGACGCACTTGTCCCGATACAGCGTAATTGCGGCGAATTCACATTTAGCCCTAAACGGTCGAGCATATTGCGAACGACCAACGCCACTTCGGTCCCTTGGGTACCGCGATAGCTATGGAGTTCATCCACAACAAGCGTGAAGCTATTCTTTGGGTTTGATTGTAACCATGCTTTGGTTTGTTCAAATATTGGGGCTTCAACATCGCGCATCAGCATAATGTTGAGCATAGAGGTATTGGTAATTAGAATGTCAGGCGGAGCGCTGATCATATCCCAACGCGTTATCATTTCGCCAATATTAGGATCTTGGAACTGGCTGCACGCTTCTTTTAGGTCTGCTCCGTCAACACCGTCTTTTAAAAGTTTACTTCGTAGTTTTTCAGCTTCAGATTCAATTTTTAAGATTTCTGCGGCAACCTCATTAACGCGTTTACGGACATTTGTATTTAGGCCGTTTTGCGGCTGATATGTTCCGCCTAAAGTCGCGCCTGTATAGCGCCCAAAATAGAATAACGGCTTGCCAAAAATATCAATGGCCCTCATCGCCGCTTGGCGCAGCCGCGATATTTGATCTTCAACCAGAGCATTCGTTGGATAAAGGACCATGGCTCGCATGGCGGGCCTTGCCCCGCCCTGAATGGATGATCGTAGATGGTTCCAACTTGACTGATTGGACGTGAACTTTTCATGCCACCAGGGCGTGAAGGTTCCGCGTCCCAGATTTGCATGACGTTCTTCAAGGATATCGGCGAGTAAAGGCAGCAAGAAACTTTCCGTTTTACCAGAACCTGTCCCCGATGTGACAACAACATTTCTGTGACTTGTTGCCGACCCCCTTATAGCCGTGACTAAGGCCTGCTCTTGGTGTCGACGCAGTTTAATGGATTCAATCCCGAAGACGACTTGGCCTAAGTGATTTGCCGTCGTCTGGCTTAAGCCTGCTTCCAGGCAGGCCTCTTTGATATCTTTGACAGAGGGGTATTGAGGAACGGTTTCGAGAAGAGGCGTCTGCGCCATGACGCCCGGCGTTTGTAATAGCTTAGAGCGTTCTGCGAGAAGCTTAGGGTTTCTTATCCAAAAGGCTGTATCATAATATCTTTGATAACCGTCTAAGATATGCTCTAGGACGCGGGACGGTGTGGCATGCTTCATGGTGCTAATTCCCGATGGTATAGATTGTATAAAACCGCAGTCGCGATTCCCGCATCTACATTTGTAAATATAATTTGTTTATCTGCAATGTGGGGCAATTGCCCTGTGCTTAAAACTAAGGCGCGGGACATAATTCCAAAGGGTTCAACCCCCATGGCCGCTCTAAATTCTTTTGTATCCATATTATAACTATGAAGCCGACGTCCCGACGATTTTGCTGCAATGGTTTTGATCCACTGATAAGGCCCCGAGACACAATGCCCTTCATCATTTTTATAAACATAAGTTGGTCCCATATGCGTGAGCCTATAAGCGCCGCTTGCATGAGATGTTTCCGCTTCACGCCATTTTCCTGAGAGCGTATCAAATTTCTTCAAGTCATCCGCACGCCCTAGAGAAAATGACTTCAATGAACTTTCAAGACCGGGAAGAGAAATAAGCGCTTGTCCGAAAGATGAAACCGGGTCCTCAATAATTTGAATGTGACGACTTAAGGGGTCTTTTATATCAGCCAGTCGTTCTGTTAGGTCATTGGGGCTCAGGCCTTCGATAGTTATTAAAGCAGGCTGATTTGCTAATGATTTACGGTCGATAATACCAACGCTCCCTTCAAGAGCCGCAGATATATTCCGTAAAAATCCAAGGGATCTAAAGCCGCTTAAAATTGCTTTTTTTGGGCTTACAAAATGCAGTGTTGCTTGCGGAATGCTCCAATGTTCAAATCGCCCGGAGCCCTTACTCAGCCTTAAATCTAAGTGCCCAAGGGCAGAGAGATCGTGAGCTATCGCGCTAATATATTTTGGATGATTTTCAAAGCTGGAAAGAAGCCTTTCAAAACGCGCCCGATTTCCCATTCCCAAATAACAGAGACCATCATAAAAAATATCAAAATCAATTGCAGAATTTGACGTAGTATCATCGACCCATTTTTGCGTTGGCTTTGTAACGGAGGCCGCTTTTCGCGGAGCGATACGGCCTCTATCTCTCGTGAGAACTGACTCCCTGCAATCTTGGCACTCCATATTCAAAGGTGTGCTTCTTGGCAGACCTGGCTCATGCGTGTCACAGAGCCAGACATGATACCCTCTGCCGACACAGCTTCGCGGACCAGTTAAACTTTCCAGTTGCGTAAGGAAACTTGGCTGCCAATCCTCATCTTCAAAGTCAGGGAGGTCTTGATGACTATTGATAGCATTCGGGTTAGATTTGGCCCCCAACATAAGATTATGGATATTTAGGCCTTTAACCTTGATGCTGTCAGGTTCTGAAAGCTCCGGTTCGACGCCTGAAACATCGCTGTAAGGGAAGCTCATCTTTTTGGAATGTAAAGGACGAGGCCTATCCGCGGATCTAAAGTTTACGCCAAGGTTGCTGACGTGTTTTTTTCCGATCCGGCTCTGAATACTATATTCGCCATCTCCTAAACGTTCTAAGGTCAGTGACGGAATTTGACAAAACCTTGGGCCGCTTTCAGACACTAATGGCGTATCCACCTCCTGATCTAATTTATAGACCGAGAGCGTAACTTCTTCAGACCCCGACATAATTTGCATGGATGGCGGCTTTTGGCCGTGCCAAATGCTATTTCCCAAGTTCATACCACCGTCAAACATGACGCTTGTATCTGACCGCAACGGCTTCAACACTTGAAGATTATCATGAACATCATCTTCATGGGGCATGATGAAAACATCACGATATAGCACCCAACCTATGGGTACGCCTTTGATTTCAGTGTCAGTTGCCACTCTACTTCGTTGATTGGAGTATGATGCCAAATATTCATCAACTTTTTGACGAATAGCTGTTCTATCTCTGACGAGGACATCATGGTCTGTCGCGACATTAACCCGGCTAACCTCTACACTAAAAGCACCATCCAATGTAGGTTTAAAAGGAATGATGAGCCGAGGCTTCCAGCTAAACTGGACCGATTTCGCTTCATCTGAAATTTTTATTTCGTCTAAGAGGACGGTGTTAGAGCGCCGAACAACATTTGGGCTTAATGATGCGAAGCCGCCATATGTATCATTTGACATGATCATCTCATTGTCAGTTCCCTCCAGAGTAAGCTTCGTAATTGGATCCGAAACAATTGTGGGGCGGCCCAATAGGAGCGTCAGATTGGGCTTGGGAAAACTGGGAACCACTGAAAGTGCCAGCGATAAAGATTGAGCCGTATCCCCGCCTGATGAAACTGCAGATTTTCCGAAAGTGTTCTCTGACCAGGCTTCAAGTTCTGCGAGTACAACACCACAAAAAATCGACCTTAATTCTGCTTTTGACCAAGCCCGCCTTAAGCGGTTATTTGAAGCTGAACTATGTATCCAACTCGATAAATAGACTTCTACTTCCTCATTAGAAAATTTCTCATTTCCGGAGAAACCATATTTCTTAAACAGATGATGAAACCTATGACGATCTCCATCACGAACTACAGCTTGCGACTGCGCATAACTTATATATTTATTTGAATTGATCTGCTGAGCGGTTGGGCGGCCATATTCATAATCATTTTCAGAAAGCCAAATATTTAAACTTTTCCAGAATATCTCTGTCGATTTTCCATTTGCTGCCAAGCGGTCCTTTGGAACGTCAATAAGTTGGCTCAACCGTTCATAATAATTTCCTGAAGAATAATTCTCGTCACTGGCCATAAGGCTGGCTGCGTATGACAAGGCAAATAGTATAGCTGTAAAAGAAGGCTTGCCAAAACGGCCTAACTTGTTCCACCTTTTTGCGCGGCTGACAAATAGCTCATACGGATCACCTTTTTTTGACAATTGCCAACCAACAATACGAGCTATGAAATGCTCAACTTGATCTTCTTTTTTGTCAAATTTTTCGGCTAGTGCTCTACGGGCATAGTCATCAAGGCTTAGGTAAACAGGGCGTCCTTCATACCGCCCTGAAAACATAACGTCATTAAGGCCATCATTCGCAACTTCATATAGCTCGCGTGTGTTCACTCATCCCCCAGATGAGTATACAATCAGAGTCGTTGTCGACCCGCAAGTAAAAGTTGATTTGCTCGAAGACTTGCAACCTCACCCACGAAATTGGGAATTAGATTAAGGAATGTAATCCGGATCTAGCGCCGTGTTTAATTTATGCGCCAACCTCACGCTTGCCATCTTCATGCGTTCTTTAACAATTGGGGTATGGGTATCTATATAAGCTTTATCGACAATCAGCGCATCATCTGGTTTCTCACAAACGCCTTCATCTATTACACAATATCCTACAGACTCTGAGATCACATATTTATAGGACTCATCTGCCCAGACAATCATATCCCTTGATCTCCACAAAGACCTCTCAGCGTCCGTGATTTCAGCACGCAGCCTATCGGCAGCTCTGTAAGACTTTGTATGTTTAGCCCATCCCAGTAAATTTTGGATCCAGCTATACTCAAAAATTCCGTTGTTTATGATGCAGCTATCCCAAACTGAATGCAGGGAAGGTGTTTCGCGCTTTCTAGTGCGTCGATTATAATAACCTCGGCATGTGGTGCCCGTTGTTTTAATATTATTTCCACCCAAATCATCGCTAAATGACACATGTAGCGGTTGATGGAGGTCCCCAATCCAGTGCCCAATCAAGACCATCGCTAGGGCCTGATCCGTTTCTGAAGCTTCGCTATTGGTCAGGATGTCCATTTCATCACTGATGGCTTTAAAAGTGCAATCTGGGCCTATTACGCAATCGGATGTGCCGATGTGATCATAGTGCCGGGGAACATTTATGAAATGAGCTTTTGATCTTTGCTTATCCCTTTTACCTGTCGGGTCTAATGAGCGTTCCGGCCCATCATCTGCGAACATACATGAGCGGTTAAAACTCGAATGGTAAGGGTGTACAGAAATCAGATGATTAACCTTCTGACGTGCAGTTGGCGTTAATTCTCGATATGCAATTTCGCATATTGTAACATGTCCATATTCACCCCAAGCCCAAGCTTTAGTTGGAAGAAATAGAAAAGCCGACAGACATATAATCGATATGAGCCTCACAGTTCATTCCCCGAAAATGCTAGCCTATCCGCAAATTTATGACTTCTTGAATCAGCATCAAAAGCCGTTTTACTCCAGCGTTTATCGACCTCTAAATGGTAGGGAATTCGGACATATGGTTTCGGATCTAATCCCTGTTTTTTACGCAACCGGTTTTCCTTACGGATTTCTTTATTCGCGTCGGCTGTTCTGTCCGTGTAATATCTTATCTTGTAGTGATCATGCATGCGAAGATATTCAGTTGCCAATATGGCTGCCAAGCGTTTGTCACCTTCAATGAGGAGTGCATTTTCATCATTATCCTTGCAAGATGCTTTAGAGAAGTTAGCCGACCCAAACAGAACTTTTGGGTTTTCGCCGAACGGATCAACCACTATAAATTTGGAATGTATTTTGTGTGCCCCAAAAGCTTTCGCATCCCAACGTTCTTCCTGAAATGTTTGAAGCTTATTGGGCGGGTAAAACTGGGTGCCGCCTTTGCGCATCGCCTTAATTTTACCTGAAGACGTCGCGTTCACTAATCCATATTCAATAATATTATTCGTGTTGTTGCCCAAGGCCTCAATCATATCTTTATGTATGAAAAACGGCGCAGAGACGAGCACAATACTTTTCGCGTTTTCGATTAAATCAACGGCTGTATCAATGATTTCTTCTTTGGCAATTGGCGAGAAAAACAGTTTTTCAGCAAAACGAGGATTTCTGGAATTTATATCGCTCATCAAGCCTTGGTTGACAATTTTACAGTCTTTCTTAGCCGGATCGCCTAACAAATTCTGGAAGTAAGCTTCATAGGCATTCAGCGTAGCTTGGTCGCGCATAAGAAGAGCGGAGTTTGTTTGATAATTAAAAGCATTCTCGGACATATTAGCGGAACCAGCCCAAACCCGTATGGGTTGACCTTCCCGCAACAAGATTGCCGTTTTATTATGGCTAATACTGACTGTTGTTCTTTCACTCACAAGATGTTCAACACCAACCTCATGAACCATATGACGACTTCTTTTAGTCGAAGGTTTGTCTTTCCTAGCATCATGAACGATTTTTACT
>Ga0114957_1004661_pt1 | contig 11693 bp, 17 predicted proteins | sample BantaG_FD_87175 | JGI IMG/M metagenome (GOLD analysis project Ga0114957, IMG submission 87175) | Marine algal microbial communities from Bantry Bay, Ireland - BantryBay_4 metaG | ecosystem: Host-associated > Algae > Red algae > Unclassified | place: Bantry Bay, Ireland | collected 2014-11-21 | reverse complement strand
GGGGGGGGGGGGGGGGGGGGGGGCGGGGGGGGGGGGGGGGGCGCTGCGAGCGTGCGGGCGGCTCGCGGTTGCGTGATCGGCTGTGGCCGTAGGGAGCGCCATGCCGCCGCTGCAAGGAAGGGTGTCGAGGACGAGGAGCCCGATGAGGGTGGAGGGGAAAGGGGTCGGCGTCGAGGATCTTTATGGGGGCGCGGCCGTGACGGCCGCACGATCGTCTGAACAATGTTAGCCGCACCGCGTTCTCCGCGACACGCAGGTCCAAGCGGAAGCGCCCCTGCGCAGCGCCGTCGTCAGAGCCGGCGGCGGCAGCGGTGGGGTCGGCCCGGTCCTCCTCCTCTACTCTAGGGTCTATTCTACCAAGTGCATCATTTGGTGCCCTGGGCATCATTTGATGCACTTTTTGGGCACCATTTTTTTCGTGCTTCCCGGCCTCGCGCGCTCCTTTTGACAACAGAAACAGACTCATAGATGTCTTGTTACTCTTGGGAGAACTCGGAGCCATTGTGCTACGGATACAAACGGGGGGTGCTCCAGACGCCAACAAACGGGGGGTCGAACCGTCGTTGTCTGGCCCTGTGAGAGGGTGCACCATTTGATGCACCACCGGGCATCATTTGATGCCATTTTGCGGTAGAATAGACACTAAATTAGCTAGACAGCTGTTTCCAGGCTCCCAAACGGCCAATTACGGTGGATGTCCACTCGTACCCTGGGCAGCAGCTCCCCCACCCACCCCGGAAAGGCGACACGGGCAGCCGCCTCTCTCGCCACTGGCGAAAAATGCTTGGCGTAGGTCACGGTCAGGCGGCGGAGGGCGCTCAGGCGCGCCATGGCCGACCCCGCCGTGGCGGGCGTCGGCACCACCGCCACACCCCCGAGCGCTAGGACCGTCAGGGAAGCGTGCAGGGGTGACGCTGCCAACGCGGCCAGCAGCCCCTCTGCATTCTGCACGTGCATGACGCAGCAGTGGGACCCCAGAGGCGTCGGCGGAGTTGAACACTGAGTATCGGGTGGACAGGGTCATCAGCCAGCGGATCCCGGGGGCAGAGGAGGCCGAGGGCAGGACTGTCCTGTGGTCGATGCTGAGTACAGATCGAGTGGCATACTGTTCGATGGGGCACAGCCCGCTCCAGGCCGTCGCAGGCTGTTTTTTGCATTGGTAGATCTCCCTTGCTCCTTTTTCTCTTTTCAGGCCTGGGTGGACCGTCTTGCTTCTCTCCTCGGCCTCTTTGGTATCATGGTGTTTCGATCGACCAAGTTGTCACCTGCAAGCCGATCCTTGCACTCGTCGGCTAGCTGTCATCGTTGGCGTGGTCTCTTGAAGGTGAAGCCCAGAACAGGCTAACGAATGATGGAAGGGACGCATTCCCGGCATCTCGCGGTAGAGCAAGCGGGAAACATGGTTGACCTTGTGGACTGAGCGCTGTGCGGCGCTCTGGCGGGTACGTACAATACTGTCGATCAAAACATTTCTTTCAGGCCCAAGGTACTGTATGTCCTGTACAATATCGGGCATCACGAGTATGGTGCTTTTCTATAAATTGCAACCTTAGATGTGGTCGATGTTTGCCCAAACCCGATGTGGACCACTAAAACCCGAGTGCCTCACGAGAGCTGGGAGAGTCGGAGGGCCAATGAAATTCCATGATCGCCGCTGATATCATTCTCTGTCCCTGATCCAACGGCACGCTTCTCTGTCAGCGACAGGGGTATTCTCAACGCCCAGTTTTGGCGCAACAGGCGCACCCGCACGCCCACCACCCTCCTGGCAGCACACCGCGGGGTGGGAGCCGTCCCCCACGGTCTCCCCACCGGCCCGTGGGGTTCTTCTTTCGCCACGAATGGCGTCCCATGGGCGTACGTCGCCCACCTCCTTCAAGCTCCCCTGGGCGCTCTCTGCGGACATCGCAGCGGCTCCTCTCCAATGCGGCACCGAGTGCCCTTCCGGTTTGCTGGCCGCTTCCCCATGTTTTACTTGGCGCCTTGGGGGGATGATGGCGGCCAGGGCGGCTCCCCTTTTGCAACCGGCAAACACTGCATTGCACCCGCAGCGGCGGTGGATACGGGTCACGCGGGCCATGTAAGGCCCCGTACGGTCTCCCCAGGTAAAGTTTGCTCTGTGACGTTTTGTTTTGCCACCCCACCGCCTTCTCTTTTGTAGCGGCACCTGTGAATGAGTGGCTGGAGGGGCCCCTTGCCGTCGTGCCGTGCCATCTATTGCCACTTTGGACGGGCCTTTTTGGCAATCACCCGCCGAGGAGATGCATCCTGGGGCTGTGGGGCGCGCCGTGTCTCTGTTCTCCCCGCGCTGCGGGGGGGGGGTCGAGGTGCCGTGGGGCACCCATGACTGTTCTGAGCGGGGTGTGGGGGAGATGCCGGCATGGAGAGCGGCAGAGGGCCGCGTGGGCCACCCGTGACGGTTGCGACGGCAGGATGCGGCTGCATCGTCGCTGTGGCGCGACTCGCCACTCTGCCACCTCCGTCTGTCGCCCCATTTAAGCTGTTGCAGGGCACTCACAGTGTCCTGTTCTTCCACGAGCCGTGTCTGTGTGGCTTGTGATCTGTTTTGTCTCTCTCCGCGCTCTTCGCTGCTCCCATCCCCACCCATCCCAACATGGGCATGTGCGGCATTTGCCACTACCTCGCACCGCCTGACGGGAGCGGCCACACGGCTCGCACGTGCCCTCTACGTCAAACGCTATGCCGAAGGAGCTTGCCGGCAGATCACCCTTTCTACGAGAAGGGCCAGTGTGGTGACGCGAAGTGCATCCACCACAAGCTCTGCGGCGTGTGCGGCTTGACGGGGCACCAGTACGGCACGCAGACGTATGCGCTGGACCGGTGGCAGTTGAAGGACGGGCGGCTACTCAGCAAGACGTGCAAGCGCGACCTCGACGAGTCGGACTTTGTCTGTGTCATGATGAAGAACGAGACAGTCAAGAACCTCGTGGACAACACCCAGAGCGTCTCGGCGGCCGCGTCCGAGATGGGCGCCGAGCGGCGGCGCAACGTGTCGCGGCTGCGAGCCAACACCCACGCCGAGGGCGTCGGCCTGGGCGAGTCCATCAAGCTGCTCCAGTCGAATGGCAGTCAGGCGTCCGTGCTCCACGGCACCAACAAGGTGGCGTTCGACGCTCTGGTTGAGAATCGCGACGTAGGCGCCGTGGAGGCGAACCGCCGCGCCGCCAATGCCGTTGAAAGCGACGTTGACGGTGGCGATGATGACAGCGCCACGGAGAAGGGGTCCACGGAAAACGAGGACCGGAACAGCGCCGTGGCGTTGCAGCAGCAGAACGGTGGCAGAGGCAACCTCAAGGGGAAGCGCGGCCCGCCGGGCGGCCGCATAGGTCTCTACGCCGCCGCCATCAGCAAGGGCAAGTCGCCGGCGAAGTTGCCGCAGCACAGCATCAAGGGCAAGGGCAAGGCGAAGACGCGCAAGAACGGGCAGTCGACATTCTCCGCGCAGCCCGAGACCAAGACAGTCGTTGCGGACCCCGACAGCCTGTGGCCGACAGGCACGCGTGAGGCGTTCTCGGCGGAGATGCCGTCTTTCTACGACAAGGCCTTTGGCAGCAGCACGCCGCTCCGTGTAGCGCACATGGTGATTGAGCAAATGTGCCACTGCCCTGTCGCTGATGCTGACCCAGAACTGGCTGCCACTATCATGAAGGGGGCCCTGGCGACGCACGTCAGGGGCTACTCCCTCATGTCGGGCACTCTGTCCGCGGCCCAAGTCGCGAATTGGCTCTGTTCCGGGATGCCCCCGACCTTGCGGCCGGCGTTGCTCTCCAGTGTCGCCCTCGCCGTTGATACGCTCGTACGGCGCAAGAGCAAGTCGGCGGCTTCCTCCACTGCCGAGCAGCAGTCGCGGCTCGGCTCCGCCTCTGGCGAGACGCAGGCAGCTGCCGCCGCCGCAGGCCAACGCGGGTCGGTCGTCATGGACGTGCATGCCTTGCAAGAGTGCGAAGGTGGGGCCGCAGGTACCACAGCGGACAAAACCGAAGATAATGGCTCAGCACCGCTGCGCGGCCCGGCTGACGCGTGATGCGGGTGTCGAGTATTTTAGTCACATATGTGTGCGGAGGTGTGTGGGGTGGTGGTGGTGCGCGGGGCGATGGTATGCGTCTCGGGTAGAATCGGGCGGCTCGGCAAGACGGCACTAGTCTTGAGGCCACCCGCCCCGTCTTTGCGCCCACGGATTGACCTGGCCGCCTGGCCATTTTCTGTTAGAAGCCTTTTTCTTTACATGTGCTCCTCACCTGATGCAACAGTGACCAAGCTCCCCCGATGCTGCCCACAGTGACCGACAAGAGAAACAATGTCATGCGGGCGGCGCTGGGGGTCTTGCACGTGCGAGGAATGGGGCGACGGCCCAGGTGGATGCCGTGGAGGGTGTAGAACGCCTGCGTCACCTGCGGGACTGTCACTCTCCTCGCGTCGGTGGGGGACGGGACACTCGGCACCGCGGTGGTTGGCACCGCGATAGATGGCACCGCACTGTTCGGACGCATGCCCCCCGCTGTTTACCCGCTTCACGGCTCCACCGCCGGCAACGCCGAGGCCGCGGCCGACGCATGGAGGCAAGGCGCCGCTTGCATGCGGCGGCGTTCGCGGAACTCCACGTCGGCAGCGTCCGCGAGAAGGGCGGCGCGGCGACGTGAGAAGCGTTGGCGGCGCGCGGCGGCGGCGACATTGGCGCGTCACGATGATTGCGGAGCTGCCCAGCGGCGGGATTGGCGCAGAGCTACTCGGCGCCGCGCCGTGCCAGTGGGCGCCGCGATTCTTGGCGCCTTGCCCTTGGCCGCCAACCATGTCGAAGCCACGTTGCTCCCACCTGCGCGGTGCTGCTTCTTTTTGCCGCGCGTTCGCCGTCGCTTCCGCCGATACCGACGCCGCCGCTGACCGCCCGCGCGCTGTGGCTGCGCGCGGCGGAGCATTCGTCGAGTCTGTTGCCAATCAGTGCGCCTTCAATGACGCGCGCGAGACGGGCCAAGGCCGAAGGAGCGCGCATATCAGCGTGGGAGCCTGAAACGGCGGCGCAGCGACGCCAGCGTCTTTGGAAGCGCGCGGCGTAGCAGACTGGGGCGAGGCTGTTGCGGTAGAAGGGGTAGTGGGGCGACGCGTGCGGGGAGTGGTGCGATGGTGCAGGTGGCGGCCAAGGCGCGTTACACGGCAGGCGCACGGGATTCGCCACCCCCGCGGTGCCGGCACACCGGCGTGACAGGCAGTGTCGCTACTTCTGCGAATCAGCCCATTGTGCGCGAGCGGCCGCGCCTCTGCCGCCGCCGCCGCCACTTCCTACGCCTCCGCAGACGCGTGACGGGTCGGCGGAGATGATGAGCGCGCATCGGCGGTGGCCGCACGTCGGCGGCGGCGTGATGGCGCAGAAGACGTCTCCTCATCGGCGGCGTTGGCGGAAACAGCGGCGGTGCGACGCCAGCGTTCTTGGCGGCGCGCGACGCACGCAACTGGGGCGTGCCGGTGGCGCTGGTGGGGTGACGCGCGCGGGAGGTGGCGCGGTGGTGCCAGTGGCCGCCTCGGGGGGTTAATAACCCGCACTTCAGCCGCCGGGGATGGATGCACCAGTCCCTCCATCGTGGCGGGCGGCGATGCCAGCACGGCGCGCCGCTCGCCTCCCGGCTTCCCGGTCAGCACGGCGCCGCTAGCCACCAGGCTTCCCGCGTTTTGTGGCTTCGCGCGGCCGCGACTGTGCTGCCGCTGGCGCCAATTATTAGGCCGCGGCAAACGCGTTCCGGGTCGGCGCCGACGATGAGCGCGCATCGGCGGCGGCGGCAGTCGCACGTCGGTGGCGGCGGGGCGGCGCCGACGGCGCCCCGTCATAGGCGTCGGTGGCACCCAAGATAGCGCGGTGATGCCAGCGCCCTTGGGGGCGGGGGACGTGTCGGTGGCAGCCGTGGGGTCACACGTGCCGGGGGCGGCTCGATGGTGCAGGTGGCGGCCACAGGAGGCTAAGAATCCTCACTACAGCCGCCTGGGATGCACCAACCCCGCGGGGCAAGCACACCGGCTACAGTGGCAGCGCCGACACTGCTGCCAATCCGCCCATTATCCGCGCGCTGCCGGGAAGCTGCCGCCGGCGCCGCCATTCCGTGCGACGCCGCCGTGACGGGTCGGCGCCGATGATGGGCGCGCATCGGCGGCGGCAGCACGTCGGCGGCAGCGGGACGGCGCCGACGGCCACTCTCATCAGCGACGTGGCGAACGAGGTGGCGCAGCGATGAAAGCGTTCTTTGCAGCTCGCGGCGCGGGGGACTGGGGTGTGTAAGTTGCACTTGTGGGGTGACGCGTGTGCGTGGTGGCGTGGAGTTGCAGCAGGCGGGCGCGGGGGCCAGACAACCACCTCGGCGACTGCGTGGGATTCACAACCCGCGCTGCGATGACGGAAATGACAGAGGCATGTTCATGGCGGCACCGGGTCGTCTTCATCGGCCCGTTCACCGGTCCGTCTTGTGAGGGGAAAAACGATGGCGCACGAGAGAGAGAAACTGGAAAAATGGAAAGCCGGAAAGTCTGCATGAAGAAACACGCTTTGCACGCCGGCGCCCGAGCACAAACACACCGGCCATAAAGCACTCGGCGACTCAAAGCAGCAAATCTGCTACCTTGTCCGCCATGCGCTGGAACTGGCCGGAAATCTGCCGCAGAGTCAAGCGCCCGACGGCTGCCGCCATCAGCTGCATCGGCTTGTCCAGGTACTGCGCGTTGGCGTAGATAAGGTCTTGCACGTGCTTCTTGAGCTCGGCGAAAACTCCCTCAACAGGCATCAAGTTGGGGGAGTACGGAGGTAGGCGGACGTGATGGATGCCGTTCTCCTGCATGAAGGCATCGCCCGCCTCGTCGTGGATGCCTGCATTGTCGTACAAGACCACACAGGCGTCTGGCTGCAAAGCCCAGGGCAAACCCGGCACATACTTGTTCATCCTTGTGTCGAGGCATTGCAAAAAGAGGCGCCAGTCGTCCGACGTCTGCGCTGGACCCAGCACAACGGTCTGCGACCACACAACCCCCTGCGTCATGGAGACGGCCATCATTGTGCTCGTCCTTGGTACAGTCCGCGGGTCGCGGTCCATCAGCTCGCACCGGTCCCCTCGCAAAGTCCGGCCAAACTTGCGGTACACGTCGCCCCCGTCGGTGTGCGTCTCGTCCACGCTGACCAGGCAGCGGAGCGGCAGCTGGTTGATCATGACGGCAAACTCGCGCTGCTCTTGCTCCGAGCGCTCGAGGAAAAGACGCTCGACCCGCTTGCGTGTGTAGCCGAGGTGGCGCAAGACGCGGTAGACCGTCGCCGAGCTGACGTAGCGGCTGTCCACGTCAGGGTAGTAGGTGCTCAGAGTGACCAGCAGGTCCACGTGGTCGCGTAAAAAGGCGACAGGCTCAGCCTCCACCAGCAGCTTGACAGCCCCCACGAGGTCGTCGTTGCGCAAGGCGGCGTCCGCGTGCGAGTTCTTCATCTCAGGGTCCTGCCACACAGAGCCCGTCGCGGCCACTGCGCGCCGCCAGCGGTCAATCGAGTGAGTAGAGCAGCCAATGATGATTGCTACTTCCTCGACGGAGTACCCCTCTTCGCAAAGGTGCAGCGCGTGAAGCCGCTGCTCTTCGGAAAACATCGTGGCGTTGGGATGGTAGTTGCGGTTGACGTCCGGAACTGCATAGGCCGGTACCGTGTTGCACACGCCGGGGACGATCGCACCCGCCGTGGAGGTGACCGCCCCGTCGACGGGAAGGAGCGCGGTGGCCGTCTCGGTGCCCTCGCCGTCGGACGAGGGGTAAGTGGTGGCCGTGTTGCCTCGCCGTCGGTGCAAAGGTAGGCGGTGTCCTTGCCGGTGCGTGCTGTGGATGCCGGCAGGCCGGCCGCAGTGCGCTGGAGGCCAACAGGCCGGCGCCGGTGGTGCAGGCGGCGGTGGAGGTGGCGGCCGCCCCCGCAACGGGCAGGCAGGCCAATGTGGTGTGGTTGCGCCGTCGGCCGGCACACAAGTGGTGGATGTTGTGGCGCCCTCGGCTCCTGGGAGCATGCAGGAGACGGTGCTCGTGGTTGTCACAGCCGCAAGGAGCAGACAAGCTACAGTGACGTTGGCGTCCCTCCGTCGGCCAACAGATTGTGGTCCCTTGTGCCGGCGCCGTCGATATACCGGCACGTGGCGGCGGTCTTGGTGGACGCCTCGTCGACGGTGAGGCCGGCCGTGGTTGTGACAGCACCAGAGCCGAGGCGGGGAAACGTCCCCGTTGTCGCGCCCGCAGGCGGACGCACCTGGGAGTCACGTCCATGCCGCGCAGAACACAGGCGGGGAAGGAGACATGGCGACGGAGGTGGCGGATCCGCCCAGCAAGCGAAACCAGGGTGGCCCCCGACTGTCCTCTGGGTTACGACGTGATGTGTCAAAAACCGAATATTTACGTTAAGGCGTGCATAAGTACCCGTGTTATCCGACTTGGTCGTTTGAGCAAGCATGGAGGCCCCGGCGTTCAGTGCGCATGATACTCGCACTTCCACAGGTTGACGGCCACCAGGACAGTGTGACCCCTTCGTTCCATGCACACGAAAAGGCAGGCCATGAAGAATGGGGAGGAGAGACAGATACTGCTACGAAGCAGTACTAGGCTGTGCCTCGTGTATCTGTCCAGCGCCGCTACGCCCCCGCTCTGGCCGATAGTGTGCGTCGATGATAGTGATTCCCGGTTGGAGCGTCTCCTGCCTGTGAAAAGGCATCGTAGGCGCCCATTGACATGCCGGCGCGGGAGGTGGCCGCGGGGGCGGACGATTCGCAACAGCTGCCATCCTGCTGCGCGGGGCGCGCCGCTGTGTGAACATCGGAACATGGAATACGCGTCGTACCGTAGGCGGCCTTCTGCGAGGTGCACCCTTTGGGACATTGTGCTCCAGCCGTTGCCATAGCGTGTGTAGCAAAGGCACGCGCAGCAATATTATTAACGCAGCTTCGCAGCCCCCACCCGAACCTGACTCCCCTCTGAAGAGGCTTGGCGCTTCTCTTGCTATTTTGCGTCGTACAGGTGGCACCACAACAATGGCACCCCGGTGCCCTTGCCTGCTTTTCATCATGCTGCATGGGGTCAGTGGTCGGCATCGACAATCACGCCTCAAATGAGCGACATGCCCCCTCAGGGTTCCTTTCCAAATGATATCTCAGATGGGATGGCGGGACCAATCGAAATGAAATTGGCGGGTTGTCGAACTCAGCTGACCCAACGGCTGCTTCAGCCGAGGTGGGCAGGTGGGCTCGCGCTCTGACCGAAAATGCACTCGGATCGTCTGCATCATTGCCTTGGGAAGCGGGTCGACGAAATATCTTCTCCCGGTCCTCAGTCTGGGCTCATTCTGCACCACACGTCTACGGTGAGGGCCACCTGGAAGAATACCCCCGCGGCCGCGAATGTCATCACGCCGCCTCCCGTGGCCACCATCGCCGTCGCGCCGCCACCCTCCGTCGTCGTCCCGGCCCTCACCACCGTCGCTTGGTCCCCTACGGCCGTCACCCGAGCTCCCACCGTCGTCAGCCCGCTTGCTAGCCACCGTCACAGCCCCGCTCACCAATGCCGCCCCCATTGCTCACTGCCATCGTCGTTACGTCGTCTCCCGTCGTCGTCACCCTGCCCCGCTCCACCGTCGCTCCCGCCAGCCTACCACCACTACAGCCGCGCTCACTACTGTCATCGCCCGGCTGAATACAATCATTGTCGGCGACGCTCTCTATTACGCCGCCGACCGCCGTCGCCGCCGAGACCACGCAACCTCCCGTCCCCTCGCCTCCTGATCCCTTACAAACGCTCCAGGGCGGCTCCTTTGTAGACGGACATCTCTTCGACGGCTATCCGATCAACGTTTCTCCTCACCAGTGAGTGTGCCAGCGTCTTTCGCTCACTGTTGCTTCCCCACCCGTTGCCGATGTGTGTTTGTGTTTGTTGATCTGATACTTTCTCTCTGTTCATACGTTCGACGAAACCTCTCGCATGGGTACTGACTGCAGGAGTGCTCCCCACCCCCCGCATCCCAATACGAGCTGCTAACTTCACTCTATTGTGTGCCCCGCGTGATCGGTATGCTGGTGTCCTATTCATATCCACCGCGCGTTTTCATTGCGTTGATGCAACGGTCTCCTCAGAGGATACTGCTCGTCCTGTTCGTCCTTGCATCTTTGTTCCTGATGCTTCTTCTTCATAAATGTGTGCCACTGTCTCTTTTATATTTTGTCACAGTGTCTTTCCACGAGGTCGGAGTCTTGCGCGGCGACCAGATGCTCATTCCCTGCCTTGAGTTGTATGGCCTTTGTAAAGGAGCCGGCAGCGTCTCCACCCCTAGTCGAGGGCGGGCGGCCACAGTACTCAGTGACTGCGGCAGTGCCAGCGGCTGCATGGGCGAACCCCCGCGCGTTGGGCGGCAAGTGGACGGGGTTCTTAGGTCAGGGACGCGGGGGGCTGCGAAGCTGAGCGGGCGCGCCTTGTCGGAGCGGTTACAGAGCGGAGTCGCAGCCACAGCGGCGTAGCCGGCGAGGCTGCGGTGCGTCCGGGGAGGCTGGGTCAGTCCCCAGAAAACTCCGGAAAGACGGTCGTGGTGGCAATGCGCGGTGGGTGGTGAGCGCACGGGTTGGCGGCGGCGGTGCATTGGGTATGGTGCGGCAGCCGCTCGGAGCGAAAGAGCATGCGAACGCCGCCGCTCTTCTCGGGAATAGAGGTCACCTCATGTTGCCAGGGAGGTTGGGGAGGTGGACGCGTCGGTCGCGTGTTGGCTGCTGGGATGCTCGGCTTCCTGTGACGTGTGTTCCGCGGGGTCCACGACTGTTGGCTTGGTGGCTGTCCCGGCAGATTTGGAGGGACGTGAGGGCACGGGCGCCTGCACACAGGAGCTGTGCGTGTTCTGCGGTAGACAGACATGTCGTTGTACGAAAAAACTCGCGCACGCTGAGAAAAGCAATAACAAGGAAATACACGAGCGTAGGCAGAGGGACAACGAAACTCAAGAATCACGGCGTCCTTCGGCCACCCAGCCCACACGCACCAGGCAACCGCACTACCCCCAGTCTTGTAGTGTCGTCGGCACTGCGCCGGCGGGGGAACAAACGACGCTTGGCCGGCCGCCCTTGCGGAAATGTCACAGGCGGGAGTGTCGCGACCCTCACACCGCACAGCAGTCCGCAAGGCGTCGAGCGGCATGTTCGCACGACCGATGTAGCGGCGAATACCATCAGGCGGCACGCGCCGGCCGTGGACCGCCTCCCTAACGGCCGCGCCCGCCGCGCCCGCCCCACCCGCGTCGCCATCGACGAACCAGCACAACCAAAGACGCGCGCCGCCACGCTCCCCGATCTCCGGGAAGTCCCACACCAAGCGCGCGGCCGTGCCGATGGTTGTGTGGCTCAGATGGTGACGAGAAAGGCGGGCGCGGGTGACGCAGGCAGTCAGGCAGTGCCGGCGTCGCGGTCTTTGACGCATGGACTGCAAAGTGGTCCCTAGAGAGCAATAGGGGGGCGGCGGGGGGGGGCGGGGGAAGGGGGGGTGGGCGTACGGAGGGGGGGGGGGGGGGTGGGGCGGGGGGTGGGGGGGGGAAGGGGGGAGTGGGGGGGGGGGGGGGGGGGGGGGGGGGGGGGGGGGGTGGTGGGGTCGGGAGGGGGGGGGGGGACGGTGAGACGGCGGTGGGTGGCGGATCGTCGACGGCGGCG
>Ga0114957_1004659_pt1 | contig 11700 bp, 11 predicted proteins | sample BantaG_FD_87175 | JGI IMG/M metagenome (GOLD analysis project Ga0114957, IMG submission 87175) | Marine algal microbial communities from Bantry Bay, Ireland - BantryBay_4 metaG | ecosystem: Host-associated > Algae > Red algae > Unclassified | place: Bantry Bay, Ireland | collected 2014-11-21 | reverse complement strand
TTTTTTTGTCAGTTTTTTCAAAAAAATCATTGCATAGCCTTTGTTACGGAATTATTTTTTTGGAGAAAATGGCGGAAAAATAAACCGTCAAAAACTGCATTTATTATTTTTCTATTCCTTAAGTTATAGTTCAAATAAAAGAACTATAACAAAACAGACAACCACAAATATGATAATTCGACCATTTCAGGCCGTCTATCCAAATACAGATTACATTGCGTCAAATGATTCTTTTTTTGGAACGGTAAAAGAGGAGTACGTCTCGTATAAAAAAAGCGGATTTTTCAACAAGGCCTCACAAGATTCTATCTATATTTATCAAATCAAAACTCCCCAACGTAGTCACCTCGGACTAGTCGCTTGTGTAGACATTAACGAATATCTAGATGGTAATATCAAAAAACACGAAAACACTTTAGCGGCAACAGAGCAACGTCAAATGTACTTGATGATGAACCGTAAAGCTATTGTTAAGCCTGTTCTTTTGATTTATCCCAAAGTAAAAAAGTTGATGCAACTTTTGAAAGATTATATTGAAGAGTACGATTCATTCTATACAATTCATTTCGAATCCGAAAATCAAAAACATATTCTCTGGGAGGTGAGTGATGGAAATATAATCGAAAAGATTCAACAGATTTTTGAAAAGAAAATTCCTGAAACTTATATCGCAGACGGACATCATCGTTGTGCATCTACTGCACTTTTATATTCTCGAATCAAAAAGAAAAAAAAGGCAAATCCTTACGGAAATTTATTGACTGCTTTTTTTCAAGTAGATCAATTGGAAATCTATGATTATAATCGAATCATTGATGCATTAGATGAAGTTTCATTAACTCAGTTTGTGGCCAAGCTTTCGAAATTATTCGACATTGAATTTTTAGAAAAACCAGCCAAGCCTACTCGTAAACATGAAATTACAATGTTCTTAAATAAAGAATGGTTTTTATTAAAATGGAAACCTGAAGTTTTAAAAGAATATAAAAATCAAAAAATACTTTTGGATGCAAGCATGTTAGATGAGAAGGTTTTGAAAAATATCTTAGGAATTAAAAATGTCAAAACAGATACTCGTATCAAATATGTTTCAGGAACAGAAGGAGTAAATGCCGTTCGTACAAAGACAGCAAAATCTGAAACACGAGTTGGGTTTTGTTTATATCCAGCTCAAATGTCAGACCTCCTCACAACCGCTGATGAAGGTGGTGTGATGCCTCCCAAGTCAACTTGGTTTGAACCTAGAATGAAGAACGGCTTGGTTGTTCAAGAATTATTTGGTATTTAGCCGCAGATTAACGCTGATTTTTTATGATTTCCAATAACGCAGTATTCGATAATCATAAAAAAATCAGCGTTAATCTGCGGCTAAAAAAAATAAAATTTTTAATTCAGAATTAATCATATGCAAATCAGCGAAAACATTATTTATAAAAACAATCAACTCATCGCTTTCAATAAACCGATCGGACTTCCCGTTCAAGCTGATAAGACAGGCGATAAATCCCTCGTTGATCTCGCTGAAATTTATGCAAAATCAAAACTAGAAATCATCCATCGCCTTGATCGACCTGCCAGCGGAATTGTATTGTTAGGAAAAAGTAAAAAAGCATTAGCTTCGCTAAACCTACAATTTCAAAATCGTGAAATTCAAAAAACTTACCTTGCTGTCGTTAAAAATCATCCACCTGAAAAGGAAGGGACGCTCACACATTTTTTATTAAAAAGTCAAAAGAAGAATCGTTCCTACGCTCATGATGAAGCCAAGGGAAAAAGTAAAAAAGCAGAACTTCAATATAAAGTAATCAGTTCGATTGAGAATTATCATCTACTAGAAATCAACTTACTTACCGGAAGACATCATCAAATTAGAGCACAACTTGCTGCTATTAATTCTCCCATCAAAGGAGATGAACGCTACGGATTTAAAAGAGGAAATAAAGATCGGTCGATTCATTTGCATGCGTGGAAGTTGGAATTCAAACATCCTGTAACGAATGAAGTTGTCAAGTTAGAAGCACCTATTCCTGATGAAGTGGTTTGGCAGGCATTTGAGATATGAAAAATAATGGTTATTTTTAGGGAAATAAACATACTCTAAAATGATTAATCCACAAGAAATAAAAACATTAGCAAGAGAAAGATTAGAAGAAGCTGAAATATTATTTCAAAATAATAAAACTGATGGAGCATTTTATCTTGCTGGCTATAGTGTTGAATTGATGCTTAAAGCTAAAATATGTGAAAGACTAGGAATTCCCAATTTATTTGATGAATCTGTTACCACAATACACGGAATTGGATATGTAAGAAAACCTTTTAAAACTCATGATTTATTTGTGCTGTTGATTTTTAGTGGATTAAAAGTTAAATTTGACATAGATAAAAGCTCAAATAAAAATTTATTCAAAGCTAATTCGTTATTATTTGGGAACTGGGATGAGCATTGTAGGTATAAACCATGTGGATACATGAAAGCACCAGATGTTCAACAATTATTAAACCTTTTAAAAGACCCTAATGATGGGTTATTACAATGGATAGAACAATCGCAGTAAATAATGAAATAGAAAAATTTAAGATAGCATGTGCAAATAAAGGATACCCTTTGCGTGACACTTGTCTTAAAGAAGCTTATGAAGGTGATGTATCTACTTCTTTTATTTTAGAAGTTGTAGCTGATTGGATAGGTGTAATGGATTGTTCTGAAGCATTGGATATACTAATTGATTTAATGTGGGATACTATGAATGAAGAGACTAGAAAAAAGATATTTTCAATTACTGTTTTTGATAGTAAGGATGAATTACATTGTGAGACTGATGATGATGATATTCAGAAGTTATCTTAATTATTTTTGAAAAAAATTGCGATTCCCAAAAAACAATCTCATATTGTGATCTCAAACAAAAAAGAATTTATGTTAAATTATATTATTATTAACGTCATTATTATTGCTGTCATCGTGATTATCGATGGACAACAGGAAAGGCGTATAATGATATAACAATACATATACAAAAATATTAAAAAGCCTTTCCGAATGTTCGGGAAGGCTTTTTTAGTTTATACCACTTAATTCTAGGAATAAACGCAATACATTTCAAAGACTTAGCAATTGGTCTTGAAGTTTTTGTAAACGGTTGATTTTCAATGATTTATAACGTTTTTATAAAAAATGCTCATTGTAAAACTCGGATTTAAAAGTTTAGTAATAAGGTTAGTTAATAATACTTTTGACAACTATGGTAAAAACAGAAGAACTCAATAAATACAGTAAGAGAATTACACAGGATGAAACCCAACCTGCTTCGCAAGCAATGTTACATGCAATTGGCTTGACAGAAGAAGATTTGAAAAAAGCGCAAGTCGGAATTGTGAGTACTGGCTGGGAAGGTAATCCTTGTAATATGCATTTGAATGATTTGGCAAAAGATATCAAAGGTGGTGTCGTCGAATCAGATTTGATTGGATTAATTTTTCATACAATTGGAGTAAGTGATGGCATTTCAATGGGAACCGATGGAATGCGATATTCTTTACCTTCAAGAGATATCATTGCCGATTCTATTGAAACGGTTGCCTCTGCTCAATGGTACGATGCAATCGTGGCAGTTGTAGGTTGCGATAAAAATATGCCAGGTGCAATGATGGCTTTAGGAAGATTAAATCGTCCAGCAATTTTAGTGTACGGAGGAACGATTCAACCAGGTTGTCATCTCGATGAAAAATTGGATATCGTTTCTGCTTTTGAAGCATTAGGAAAAAAAGTAGCAGGAACAATTTCTGAACAAGATTATAAAAGTGTCATTAAAAAGGCTTGCCCTGGACCTGGTGCATGTGGAGGAATGTATACTGCAAATACGATGGCATCTGCAATTGAAGCAATGGGAATGAGCTTGCCCTACAACTCTTCTAATCCTGCTGTGAGTCCTAATAAAAAAGAAGAGTGTGCAAGAGTTGGAAAAGCGATTCGCAATTTGATGGAGAAAAATATTTTGCCTCGCGACATCATGATCAAAGAAGCATTTGAAAATGCAATTACACTCATCATGGTTTTAGGAGGATCAACCAATGCAGTTTTACATATGATTGCTATGGCAAAATCAGTCAACGTAGATATCACCCTTGATGACTTCCAACGGATTAGTGATAAAACCCCTTTCCTTGCTGACCTCAAACCTAGTGGAAAATATGTGATGAATGATTTACATGAAATAGGTGGAATTCCTAGTGTCATGAAATTATTATTAGACAAAGGAATGCTTCACGGCGATTGTATGACCGTTACTGGAAAAACGATTGCAGAAAATTTAGCTGAAGTTCCTTCTCTTGCCGAAGATCAAAAAGTAATCAAATCATTCGATAATCCCGTTAAACCAACAGGACATTTACAAATCCTATATGGAAACATCGCAACAGGAGGAGCAGTTGCTAAAATCACAGGTAAAGAAGGAGAGGTTTTTAAAGGAACAGCAAGAGTATTTAATGCCGAAGCTGATGCAAACGCTGCAATTGTAGCAGGGGAAATTAGTCCCGGTGAAGTTATTGTGATTCGATATATCGGCCCCAAAGGAGGTCCAGGAATGCCAGAGATGTTAAAACCAACTTCCGCAATTATGGGAGCAGGTTTAGGAAACACAGTAGCACTAATTACAGATGCAAGATTTTCTGGAGGAACACATGGATTTGTGGTGGGGCATGTTACACCTGAAGCACAAGTAGGTGGTGTAATTGGATTGTTGAAAGATGGTGATGCAATTACAATTGATGCTATCAAAAATAAATTGGATGTAGATTTGACAGAGGAAGAACTTGCAGAAAGAAGAAAGAATTGGCAACCACTTCCATCAAAAGCAAACAATGGAATTTTAAGAAAATATGGCGCAACAGTTTCCTCAGCAAGTGAGGGCTGCGTGACAGATGAGTGTTAATCAGGAAAAGTCACAAGGTGAGTTTATTAATTGAATGTCTAGAATTTTGAAAGTTTAGATAATCATAATTAGAGACTCACCTTGTGACTAGATTTTTCATTAAAGATAAAAAAATGAATCAAGTACAAAAAAAGACAAAATCACGTAAAGCCCCCAAAGCAAAAAAAGCAAAGACATCCAAACCTGTAAAAATTACAGGAGCCGAAGCAGTTTTAAAATGTTTACTAGAGGAAAATGTAAAAACTATTTTTGGTTATCCTGGAGGTGCAATTATGCCAGTTTATGATGCACTCTATCATTATCAAGATCGACTGCAACATATTTTGCCTCGTCATGAACAAGGAGCAATTCATGCTGCGGAAGGTTATGCAAGAGTGACTCGAGAAATTGGAGTTTGTATGGCAACATCAGGACCTGGAGCAACCAATCTAATTACAGGACTAGGAGATGCTTTAATGGATTCGACCCCATTAGTTTGTATCACAGGGCAAGTTTACAGTAAAGTTTTAGGCTCAGATGCTTTTCAAGAAATTGATGTAATCGGATGTACGACTCCTGTTACAAAATGGAATTATCAAATCACTAAAGCTGAAGAAATTCCTGCTGTTTTTGCCAAAGCATTTTACATTGCAAATTCAGGAAGGCCAGGGCCAGTTGTGATTGATATAACAAAAGACGCACAATTTGGAGAACTCAATTTTACCTACCAAAGAAATCCAGTAGTTCGTTCTTATCATCCTGTTCCAAAAGTAGAAAGAGCTTCTCTTAAAGCCGCTGCGGAATTAATTAATAAAGCAAAAAAACCATTTATCCTTGCAGGACATGGAATCCAGATTGCTCATGCACAAAAAGAATTCACAACTTTTATAGAAAAAACAGGAATACCAGTCGGAAGTACAATCCATGGTTTATCATCTATTCCCAATACGCATCCATTATTTATGGGGATGTTGGGAATGCATGGAAATTATGGACCGAATATAAAAACCAATGAGTGCGATGTTTTGATTGCAATTGGAATGCGATTCGATGATCGAGTAACTGGGAATTTGGATAAATATGCAAAACAAGCAAAGGTTATTCACATCGAAATTGATCCGTCAGAAATTAATAAAAATGTAAAAGCAGATGTTCCAGTTTTAGGAGATGTAAAGGATGTGATGAAAAAACTTTTACCCCTAGTAAAAAAGAAAAAATACACCAAATGGTTAAAAGAATTTAAAGCTTGTGATAAATTGGAAAAAGAAAAAGTCATTCAACGAGATTTGAAAGCCAATGAAAAAGGTCAAATTAGAATGGGACAAGTAGTAAGAATGGTTTCCAATCAAACGAATGGAGAGGCTGTAGTTGCAACCGATGTAGGTCAGCATCAAATGTCTGCCGCTCGCTACTATGAATATAAAAGTACCAATCAATGGGTTTCTTCAGGAGGTGCTGGGACGATGGGATATGGATTACCCGCAGCATTTGGAGCTAAGTTAGCGCAGCCACATCGAGAGGTGGTTTGCTTTGTCGGAGATGGTGGTTTTCAAATGACGATTCAAGAATTAGGAATGTGTTCCCAATGGAATGTCGGCGTAAAAATAGTGTTATTAGATAATGAGTTTTTAGGAATGGTTCGCCAATGGCAACAGTTGTTTTTTGACAAACGATATTCATCAGTAGAATTACAAAATCCAGATTTTGTAAAAATAGCAGACGGGTTTGGAGTAGCAGGAAAAACAGTTTCCGATCCCAAAAAATTAAAAGCAGCCATTGCAGAAATGTTAGCATATGACGGGCCATATTTATTGCACGTAAAAGTCGAAAAAGAAGAAAATATATTCCCAATGATAGCAAGCGGAGATGGCGTAGGCGATATCCGTCTATCGTAGGTAGGTTGATTGGTTTTGTTTTTTTTAATCAAAATGTCAATCAAAATCAAAATCAAAAATCGAATACTGTGTTCTCACCGTTTTTAATTTTTGATTTTGATTGACATTTTGATTTTGATTAAAAAAGTAACCATCAAAACAAATTTTCCCATAAAAAAGGTCAAAGCGATTTTGACAAAAAGAAAAGAAAATGAAAGAATTTACCATAACAGTTTTTAGCGAAAACAAAACAGGATTACTCCTACGTATTGTTTCCGTATTTACACGACGGCACATTAATATCGAAAGCTTAACTACATCAAAAGCTTCAATCAAAGGAATCCATAGATTTACCATAGTTGTCAATTTAGAAGAAGAGCAAGTCAGAAAAGTGGTTGCACAAATTGACAAACAAATAGATGTGCTAAAAGCATTTTACTACGATAATTCTGAAATCATACATCAAGAAGTTGCACTTTATAAAGTCCCAACTCAAGCATTCACCAACGGAAATAGTTTAGAAAAACTAATCCGTAAACACAATGCACGAATTTTAGAAATAGAACCCGAATTCACCGTAGTTGAAAAAACAGGACACGCAGCAGAAACAGAAGCATTACTTCAAGAATTTGAAAAAATTGGCATTTACGAATTTGTCCGTTCAGGCAGAGTCGCCATTGTAAAACCAATGGAGATGCTTAATACTTATTTGAAATCAGTAGAAAGTACACATCATAATTAACTAACCATGTGTTTATGTGTATAAGTGTATAGGTGTATAGGTTGTCGAATAATTTTGACCTATTATGTTCAAAATATTTTCGATAACCTATACACTTATATACACATACACTTATACACATAAAAAAAATCACATAATCATGGCAAAAATGAATTTTGGAGGCGTTGAAGAAAACGTCGCAACACGGGAAGAATTTCCTTTAGCAAAAGCACAAGACGTTTTAAAAGATGAGACTATTGCGATTATTGGATATGGAGTACAAGGTCCAGGTCAAGCATTAAATTTAAGAGATAATGGTTTCAACGTAATCGTTGGACAACGTTCCCCTTCTAAATCTTGGGACAAAGCTATTAATGATGGATTCGTTCCTGGAGAAACACTTTTTTCCATAGAAGAAGCTTGCGAACGAGGAACAGTCATTCAATATTTATTATCTGACGCTGCGCAAATATCTTGTTGGGAAACCATCAAACCTTACTTGACAGCAGGTAAAGCATTGTATTTTTCTCATGGATTTGCAATCACTTATAAAGAAAGAACTGGAATCATTCCTCCTGCGGATGTTGATGTAATTTTAGTTGCACCAAAAGGTTCTGGAACAAGTTTGAGAAGAATGTTTGTAGAAGGTCGTGGATTGAATTCTAGTTATGCCATCTTCCAAGATGCAACAGGTCGTGCAAAAGAAAGAGTTGTTGCATTAGGAATTGGAATCGGTTCAGGATATTTATTTGAAACGAATTTCAAAAAAGAAGTTTATTCAGATTTAACTGGAGAGCGTGGAAGTTTGATGGGCGCAATTCAAGGGTTATTTGCAGCACAATATGATTTATTAAGAAGTCGTGGACATTCTCCTTCAGAAGCTTTTAATGAAACAGTTGAAGAGGCAACTCAATCATTATATCCATTAGTTGCAGAAAATGGAATGGATTGGATGTATGCAAATTGTTCGACAACTGCTCAACGTGGCGCATTGGATTGGTGGAAAAAATTTAGAGATGCCGTTAAACCTGTATTCGAAGAATTGTATGATGAAGTAGCTGCTGGACGTGAAGCTCAACGTTCCATCGACTCTAACGGTCAAACAGATTACCGAGTGAAGTTAGATGCAGAGTTAAAAGAATTGCAAGACTCAGAAATGTGGAGAACAGGTAAAGCAGTTCGAGCACTTCGACCTGAAAATGCTAAAGTAGAAGCATAGAGGTAATGAATAATTAAAAATGAATAATGAATAATTTTCTTGAACAGGAATCAACGGTTTTCGAAAATTATTCATTATTCATTATCAATTCTTAATTAAAATGACAGTTCCCACAAAAAGTAAACAATTCATTTCTATAGAAAAAATTTACAAAGCGAGAGTTCGGCTCAAAGGTGTTATCGATCATACTCCGCTAATGCGTAATTTTAATCTATCAGAAAATTATGATTGTAATCTTTTTCTAAAAAGAGAAGACTTACAAGTAGTTCGTTCTTATAAAATTAGAGGAGCGTATAACAAAATGTCTTCCATGCCTAAGAAGGATTTGGAAAATGGAATTGTCTGTGCAAGTGCAGGTAATCATGCACAAGGTGTTGCATTGGCGTGTCAGAAATTAGGCGTTCATGGGAAAATTTATATGCCAGGAACTACTCCAAAACAAAAGATAGATAAGGTTCGACGCTTCGGGAAAGAATTAGTAGAAGTAGTGTTAGGCGGAGATACTTTTGATGAATCTTATAAAATGGCATTGGAAGATTCAGAAAAAAATAATAAAGTTTTTGTTCACCCATTTAATGACGAAAAAGTAATTGAAGGACAAGCAACTGTTGGACTTGAAATTTTAGAAGATTGCGAAGAGACCATTGATTATGTCTTTGTTGCAATTGGAGGAGGAGGATTAGCTTCAGGCTTAGGAAGTTGTTTAAAACAAATTTCTCCAAAAACAAAAATCATCGGAGTAGAACCATCAGGCGCCGCAGCTATGTATGAGGCTTTGCAAAAAAATGAATTAGTGACCCTTGAAAAAATTGATCCTTTTGTAGATGGTGCGGCAGTTCAACGAGTAGGAGAGATCACATTTAATTTTTGTAAAAATGTGATTGATGATATGATCTTAGTACCAGAAGGAAAAGTTTGTTCAACTATTTTGCAACTGTATAATGAAGAAGCAATTGTGGCTGAACCTGCGGGAGCATTGACGATTGCCGCGTTAGATTTTTACAAAGAAAAAATAAAAGGTAAAAATGTAGTGTGCGTAGTGAGTGGTGGTAACAATGATATTACAAGAACGGAAGAAATCAAGGAACGGTCTCTTTTGTATGAAGGTTTGAAGCATTATTTCTTAATTCGTTTTCCACAACGAGCTGGTGCCTTACGAGAATTTTTAAATAATGTGTTAGGAGAAAATGACGATATCACGCATTTTGAATACACTAAAAAAATAAATCGTGACTCTGGTCCAGCTATGGTTGGGATTGAATTAAAAGATCCAAAAGATTACGATGGACTGATTGAACGGATGAAAAAGCATAAAATTAAATTTCAAACATTGACGGATAATCCTACTTTGTTTGAGTTGTTGATTTGATTTAAGTAGTTGGAAATAAGTAATCAGGTATTTTGACCGAGGCTATTTTTTGTTTAATCGAGGCACAAAAAACGGAGCTACCCCAACAGGTAGTGAGCCTGCCTGCCGGCAGGCAGGTATTTTTGTAACGAAGAGTAAACGAAAAATAGACCGTCATAAATACCTGATTACTTATGTCCAACTACTTATTTATCAAAAAAGAGGTAAATTGCAAGAAAAGTCTAAATATGGATGCAAAGAAATTAAGTCATCTTTCAATTGAAGAATACGTTGCTTTAGAAAAAGAGGCAGAGATTAAGTATGAGTACCACGATGGTACGGTGTATGCAATGGCAGGAGGAACTATTGAGCATGGTTTAATTTGTGGAAATATTTTTGGTGAAATTAGAGCTAACCTTCGTACAAAAAAAAGCAATTGTCGACCTATCAATAGTGAAGTAAAATTACACATTCAATCTATCAATAGATTTCTTTATCCTGACGCTATGGTCATTTGTGGTGATATTGAAAAATCAGAAGATGAAATAAATGCTGTTACAAATCCTATCTTAATTGTTGAAGTTCTATCTAAGACAAGTGCAAGTTATGACCGAGGCGATAAATTTTATTTTTATCGTCAAATAAAGAGTTTGCAAGAGTATATTCTTATTGAGCAAGACAAAGCACAAATTGAAATTTATAAAAGAGAATCTGACCTGTGGAAAATTACTCGAATTTCAGGATTAGAAAGTAAATTATATTTGACGGCTTTAGATATTTCGATTGATATAGAAGAAATTTATCGAGATGTGAAATTTTAAAATTTCAGCCTCAAGGTGAGGACGTAATTAAAATCAATTCATTTGTTGAGTTTTTTGACTTTAAAATAAATGACTCACCTTTTGGCTTTTTACATAAAACTTATCCATTTTTCCTACCTATAAAATGTTTCTCCAAAGTGAATCTTTTCCTCAAAACTACCGTTACCTAAATGATATATAATATATAGATTAATATCAATTATTCTATATATATTTATGCTTTTATAACAAAAACATTATAAACACTTTTTTAAAACAAATCCTAATCCTTAGAATATGAAGATTCTAGTTTGCGAAGACGAAGAAATATTATTGACCTCTCTTGAGTTTCGATTAAAAAAACAAGGCCTTGAAGTTATCTTGGCTGCTGATGGAAAAGAAGCATTGGAAAAGATTCAAAGTGAATCTCCTGATTTGATTGTAGCGGATATTATGATGCCTCATGTCACCGGTTTGGAACTTATTACTTTTGTAAGAAAAAAAATGAAAAGTGATATTCCGATTATCATTATTTCAGCAATGGGACAAGATGATGTGGTGCTAAAAGCATTTGAATTAGGTGCTACAGATTTCATTTCTAAGCCATTCAAACCTTCTGAATTGGTATTGAGAATTAAGATGATTTTCCAAGAGATGCAATTGGCTACAAGATAAATTTTTAAAAATTGTAAGATTGTTTCGCTTCGCTAAGTGATAAGAATTAAATAAGTTGAGCCAGAATGCGCCGTAATTTTTTCTTGTAAAAAGTTTAAAAAATCGTTGCATAGCCTTCGCTACGGAACTATTTTTTAAGATTTTTAGAAG
>Ga0114957_1004658_pt1 | contig 11701 bp, 7 predicted proteins | sample BantaG_FD_87175 | JGI IMG/M metagenome (GOLD analysis project Ga0114957, IMG submission 87175) | Marine algal microbial communities from Bantry Bay, Ireland - BantryBay_4 metaG | ecosystem: Host-associated > Algae > Red algae > Unclassified | place: Bantry Bay, Ireland | collected 2014-11-21 | reverse complement strand
TCCGTTAAATCGTAAAAAGCAATATTCGTCAAACTTCGAAATTCCATGTTCCTTATTCTATTGTTCGATATTCCGTTAAATCGTAAAAACCGATATTCGACAATCCTTCTCAAATCGTAAATCATAAATCCTTCTTCGCTTCTTCCAAAAAAAAGCACGGCACCTACTCGAAAGTAGATGCCGTTTTTTATTCAACTATATAATGAATTTGGTTTAAGGCATTTTTATTTCCGATCGACTACTGTTCTAAAGTAGGCATTTCGCGAGCAGTTACTTTTTTGATGGAGATAGCAGCTCGATCTCTTCCTGATTTTATGACTACATCGTATTGACCTTCAGCAAATGCTTTACAATTAATATTAAGTTCATTATTACCTTTTGTCAATTCTTTTTTACCCGTCATTACCACACGACCTGATTTGCTTTTGACTTTATAAGAAACAGTAGTAGCAACTTTAGATTTTATAGTCAGTCCTAATTCTTCATTTGTCAAAGTGCTATTGACTGAACTTACCACCCAATTTTGATTAGGCGATTGATCAATAAAGAATGTTTCACTTATTGTAAAACTTCCATCAGATGCGTAATGTAGCATTCTGTAATACGTTTTCTTTTCTGGTAAAGAAAAATCAAGAAAACGATAAGTTTGAGTTGAGGATGAAAAACCAGAGCCTTTAACATCACCTACACGTTTAAAATCAATACCATTAATTGATTTTTGGATAACAAACATTTGCAAATCTTGCTCTTCAGTTGTAGACCAAGCAAGCATGTTGCCCAATTCCATTGCTTTGATTTTTAAGGGTTGAAGATAAACGCATTTTGCAGATGTAGTATTAGAAATGACCAAGGAGAAAAAAAGCATTGGCAATACGGTACGGATAGCAAATTTTAATTGCGACTTCATAATAATTCGGATTTTGTGAATTAATAAAATAGATTGTTTGGTAACTTTTCAAAACTGAAAAGTAGATTAGGATGGGATAATTCTGTATTTGTTTCTAGTTAGAGACTGAAATGTTTAAAAAACGTATTGGTGTTGGGGAGGATTGTGATATGTTCCGAACTTGGGTCAAATATATAAATACTTTCTGATATGAAAAAATTTTTGAATATGTACTTTTGAAAAAAAAACTTTTAAATAATTCATAGTATGTGTTTTTAGATTGTTTAATATCATTTAGCATTTTTAAAACGCTAAATGGTTTAATTGGAAATCCTATTATTTTCCTAATAGAATTATTTTGAATAAAGGGAATGAAAGAATTCTTTTGATTTAAAGCATTGGTATTCAATGCTTTATAAATTGTAGTGAGAAATTATGGATATCCTTATTGGAATGTCATAATTTAGAAGAAGGGAGTTTTGATGTGTTACACGGTTGATTAATTCCCTAACTCAAAAAGGTGCACTCGTTGTTGAAAAAAAAATGGAATGCTAGGTGACATATTATTTTAGAAGCCTTGTAATCATTAACTTATAATGATATGTTAAAGTTTTTTAAAATATTTCTACAAGCAAGAGATTTAATGAAAAATAGGGTTCACTATGGAAAATATGACAGAATGTTGATCCAATAAAAAAGGAAATCAACCTGATTATTATATCACAACAGTTTTTTCTTCATCGAATTTTCAAAAAATAATAGAAATAAATTTTTATAGTGGCTTCGCTTTCAATAAGGATTTTGTATTTTTCGATTATTACAATTCCTAATAAATTCCATTATGAGAAAAACATTAAGAATTTTATGGCGAACCTTTTTAGGTATAATTGCCTTTTTTGCATTGTATTTTCTTTTTACCTTTTTATTAACTATCATTCCTTCCAATCGGAATTTTAAACCTGCTCAAGATGGAGTGGATTTATATATCATTTCAAATGGAGTTCATACCGATATTTGTTTTGCGGTTGATGATGCTAATTTGGATTGGAATAACCTGATTGGTTTTAATCAATTTAATACTTCAACTGCGGGTATAAAATATTTGTCAATAGGGTGGGGAGATAAAGGATTTTATTTTGATACCCCTTCTTGGGCAGACTTAACAGCCAAAACAGCTTTGACTGCTGCTTTTCTGCCTTCTCCCACAGCCATGCATATAACAGTTTTAAAGGAAACACCTCAAGTTGGTGAGATGATTCGCCATACCAAGGTTTCTAAAGAACAACTTGGGAAAATGGAAAGCTACATTAAAAATACACTTCAATTAAAAAACGATAAAGCTTTATTAATTGATTGTTGTCGTTATGAAGGATACGATGATAATTTTTATGAGGCAAAAGGATCTTATAATATGATACGTACATGTAATGTATGGGCTAATCAAACTCTAAAAGCAGGAGGTGTTAAAACAGCAACGTGGGCACCTTTTGATAAATGTATTTTATATCACTTTGAAAACAACCAATAAAATGACTGAGAAAAAAAAATCTTCAGGCGGAATCTTAGGATTGATAAAAAGAATTATTGATTTTCTAATGGGAAGAAAAAAGAATAAGGATAAGTGATTGATATGATTATGGATTCAAGATTGAGGATTTCGAAAATCGTGTTTATACACGTGAATATTCACTATTATTCGACATCCATAATCTTGAATCCATAATCCATAATCTTTTTTACAAGTCACCAATTATCTTTTTTCCAAAAAACGCTTCGTCCTCAATATGGCATTTTCTCTCACATTGGTATAATAGAAATTATAGTCAACAATGTGAAAGTTCTTAAATCTTACAAAGATGCTACCTCTGAATTTGGGCTTGTGTGCCCAAAGGATTCCTTGGTGAACTTCTGCATCTACAAGATTTGTTGTATAATTTTTTTCAAATTTTCTTAATATCGTTCCTTTGTTTAAACTCTTTGGAGCGGGTGTAGAATCAGTCGTCCAAGTAAGAGGATTCGTTACTGCAAAATTATTGTTAGGATTATATGTCTTTGGAAAATGACCATACTTCCAAGTTCTCCAAGTACAAAAACAATTCGTTTCTTCTGGAGTTTCACATACTTTAATATTTTTAAAATAATCTTTCGGTACAGGCATCCCTACAAGGTAGGCCGCAACAAGATCATTTTGAAGTTCCTTTCCGTCAAAATAATCTAGAAGTAATTGAGCAGCATGAGTGGTTCCTTGACTATGAGCAGCGATAATAATTGGACGTCTTTTTCCAGTCGAAGGATTTACGGGATTATATTGTTTTAAATAATATTCAAATGCAGATTTGACATCAATATAGGCTAAGTCTAATGCCTTTTTTCCTTGAATTTTATCTTTCGTAAAATAAGCCTCGATATGTGCTTGGCGATATCGTGGAGCATATACCTTTCCTGCACCATTGAAGATACTGGCCTGATTCAAAATAGATCCTTCGTCAGTTGACTTATTTATTTTAACATCATTAGTAGGCGCATTCCATTGAGTGTTGCCTTTCTTGTTGGTGTAAGTAGTAGGATGTAACCAAAAAACATCAACCTCTGCTGAGGATTGATTGTCTTTTAGATCAGGGTGAGGCGTTCGGTCTGCCTCATCCAATTTATCAGGAAGAGCCGCCCAATTACTGGTATTTGAATAATTAGGTACGGGAGGAGGAGTGTAAGTTTCAAACGCATTTTTGGGTTTAGAAGCACAAGAAGCAAGTAATGTTGTAAATAGAATAAAAATGATTAGTCTTTGCATATGAATTTTAATGTAAAAAAAATAAATAAAATTGGATTTTAGGACATTTGCACCACAGTACTTTCTTGGGTAGTGATTAATTTCCTAATTTTGTACTAATAAAAAACCGAGCAACCTAAATTTACACATGCTTAAGTAGCTTATTTATGAAACTAAGGATTATTCAATCAATTTTTACATTGACAACTATCAAATTTTTAATCTTTTTTATTTTTCTGATTTATACCCCCACCTCAATTTTTAGCCAAAATATTATAGAACTAGAAAAACTCGTAGCCTCCGATGGAGCAGAAGAAGATGAAGCAGGAACATCTGTTTCCATTAGTGGAAATTATGCAGTAGTCGGAGCATGGAAAGAAGATCATGACGAAGTTGGAAATGATTCTATTCATAATGCAGGGGCAGCCTATATTTATGAAAGAAATCTACTAGGTGATTGGGTGGAGATGGCAAAGATTGTTGCATCTGATAGGGAAGAGGGAGATCAATTTGGAAAAGCTGTCGCTGTAGAGGGAAATATTATTGTCGTTGGAGCTAATTTAGAAAATATAGATTTGGCTTTAGAAAATGCTGGAGCCACTTATATTTTTGAAAAAGATAATCTTGGAGCGTGGATTGAAACTCAGAAATTAATTACTTCAGATAGAGCAGAAGATGATCAATTTGGAAATAATGTTTCTTTATCAGGTGACTACTTAATTATCGGAGCACCATTTGAAGATCAAGATACGATGAATATGAATACCAAGCCTGATGCTGGAGCAGCTTATGTTTTTAAAAAAGGTATAAATGGACTTTGGGTAGAACAAATAAAACTAGTGGCTCAAGATAGAGAAGTCGCAGATTTATTTGGGATTGATGTTTCTATTTTTGACTCCACCATAGTTGTAGGTGCTTATAAGGAAGATATAGATATGAGTAACCTAGATGCAGGGGCAGCTTATATATTTAGTAGAGATATAAATGATAAGTGGACGGAAACACAAAAACTGATTTCTAGTGATCGAGCCGCTACTGATTTTTTTGGATTTTCGGTAGGGATTACTCAGTGCAAAGTAGTGGTTGGTGCTTATTTTGAAGATGAAGACGAAATAAATAACAATACACTTGCAGAATCAGGTTCAGCTTATATTTTTGAAAAAGATGATCTTGGAACTTGGAATGAAGTGAAAAAAGTAGTAGCAATAGATCGGGATGCTGGGGATTATTTCGGGTATGATGTATCTATTGCAGGGAATATTGTTTTTGTAGGAGCACCTTTAGAAGATAATGATCCAATGGGTTCAGGATTTAAAAATAGTTCAGGATCAGGGTATGTCTTTGAAAGAGATAGTCAAGGTAATTGGATGGAGTTAGAAAAAGTTGTTGCAAGCAATAGGGGCTTTTTTCATTTTTTCGGAACCTCAGTTTCTAATTCATCCGATCATTTTTTAGTAGGAGCACCTTTTGCAGATATTGATCCTCTTGAAGATGATGACGCAGGAATGTCTTATGTTTTTCAAGGTGAATGTTTTGGTAATATGGTGCTTTATTATGACTCTGTTCCACCAAGAACATTTATAGCGGATACCTCTATTGTTACCTTTGAGGAAGTGAATGTATTGGATGCAAATCTAACCGTCTTTCAAGCGAGTCAATATATTATTTTAAATGATGGATTTACTGCAAAAATAGGTTCAAATTTTCTTGCGAAAATAGATGACTGCGTTATTTTACCACTCCAATCGGATCAGGTAAATAATGCTACAAATAAAGATATGTTAATCGACCTTTCTCCTAATAATCAACCTTTTCCAAAATTAAATTTAAAGGTATCTCCTAATCCTAATGATGGAGAAATGAAAATACACTTTGATATTCCTGATCAAGAAAATTTTCAATTACATCTTTTCCATTCTTCTGGTCAATTGATTCAAAATATAATTTCTGGACAAGAAAAAGGGAAATATGTTTTTGATTTTTCCAAAAAGAATTTGATGCCTGGGATATATTTTTTAGTACTTAAAACGGATTCGAAAAAGACTTTTCAAAAATTGATTATTACTAATACTACTTTAAGATTCTAGATGTCAGACCATGCGCTTCGCTTATTGTCAGAAGTCAGACCAGCCAAAATGTGTAAGCATTATCTTTTTTAAGTCTGACTTCTGACCCTAAAACGGTAGGGTGTTCAAAATAACGTTTGCAGGTTGCGTCACTTTTTGCTTTCGCCCCTTCAGGGCTTGACTATTTTTTTAGAATTCACAGGGCGATGCCCTGTGTTATTGCTAATGCCCTTTCAGGGCAAAACGTACTAAAATCAAGGAGTTGACAGCCTGAAAGGCTGAAAGCAACAGCATCGGGCATCGCCCGATGTTTCCTAAAAAAATTCGATAAGCCCTGAAAGGGCGCAAGCAAAACCTCACGCAACTTGCAAACGTTATTTTGAACACCCTGCCCTAAAACGGTCTGTATTCTTAAAGTAGTACTATATAGTTATTAGAAATATTTATCAATAGTTCGGTAATTTTACATTAAAGAAAGTATTTGGAATTCGTGATGTCCTATACTTTCAATATTGAAAAATTACCAAATCTTTGATAAAGGTGATTGGTAATAATGAATTGAATCATGAGCTACCAATCACCATTTATGAGCCACCAGTAAATATATTGTTATTTAAATATATCGGATCTTTTTGATTAATGGTTTATTTTTATTTCTTTTGATAAAATTGTAATTTATAAAAACGAGAAAACCATTTTTTTTGAAAATCAAAAATCAAAAGTCAAAGACGCTTCAATCTCCTGCTTGGGAAAAAACGGTGAAAGTAGAAGAGAATTCTAATTATTGGAATGGCGAGCCTATCCTAAAAAAAGGCAAACCAGTTTCAAATAAAAAACCAGTTGTTGTTGAATTATTTTGTGGTTGTGGCGGCACTTCTTTAGGCTTTGAGATGGCAGGATTTTCTATTGGTCTTGGATGTGATATTCATCAATCTTCTATTCATACTTTTCAATATAATCATAAGCATACGGCTACAATCTTGGGAGATGTCAGAAAGGTAAAGCCTTCTCAAATAAAAAAAATACTAGATGGAAGAACCATTGATGTTTTGATAGGAGGTGTTCCATGTCAAGGGTTTTCTTTAAACAATCGTAAACGACATGAGCAAGATGATCGTAATTTATTGTATCGAGAATTTGTTCGCTTTGCAAAATTTTTAAAGCCAAGAGCCATAGTTTTGGAAAATGTTACTGGAATGAAAAGTACTGGTGACTTTGTATCTGTGATCGAAAATGAATTATCCAAAGCCGGAAAGATGAAAGTTAAAAGCCAAGTACTTTACGCACCTAATTATGGCGTGCCTCAAAAACGTCAACGCCTATTTTTTATTGGTGTTCAAAATCATGAATTCGATTTTTCTAAAATTAAAAAAACGCATGGTGAAGAAAGGAAACGTGCACATGTTACTATAAAAGAAGCGATTGGTGATTTGCCTAAACTAAAGGAGAACGAAGCAAAAGATAAATATAGAAAACCTCCGTTTTCTGATTTTCAAAAATGGGCAAGAAAAAAAAATAACAAGATAATTACAAATCATCAAGCACCCAATCATCCTATTCCTACTATTGAAAGAATAAGAAATACGAAACAAGGTGCTCCCATGTATCCACGATTTAAACAGCGTATTCGATTAGCGTGGAATGACTTAAGTCCTACTCAAGTATCAGGAGGGATTCGCCCACAATTTCAATTGGGACATCCTTCTGATAATCGAGGTTTGACCATTCGAGAAAGATGTCGATTGCAAAGTTTTCCAGATTATTTTGAAATCAAAGGAGGAATGGTTCAAGCAAGAATCCAAACAGGAAATGCCGTGCCGCCATTGATGGCAAAAGCGATTGGTCTGGCGATAAAAAAATATTTAATCTAAGTTGTGGTTATCAGGCAAGTCACAAGGTGAATTTTTCTGATAGATCAACCAAACTCTGAAAGTTGAGTTGATTTTGGCAAATTATTCACCTTGTGACTATTTCAAAATAAAACAAAACATACTATGCACGAAATTACAATAACGCCTCAAATGCGTCAAGCTGCGCATGCAAAAGTCAATCATCTTCAATTTAATTCCAACAGGGGATTAAGTAAATTTGGTTCCGAAAAACACAGGACTATTGTCGGATATATTGGAGAGGAAATGGTGATGGATTTTTTGAAAATAAAAAAGAATGATGACAAATTTGATTATGATTTAACCTACAATGACCAACGTTTAGAAGTGAAAACGATCTCTTGTAAATTTAAACCTTACCCTCATTATTTGTGTACCGTTAATTCTCACAACTTAAAAGGGATACATAAACAATCTGCAGATTATTATGTGTTTCTTCGAATTTTAAATGATCAATCAAAAGGTTGGCTTTTAGGTTTTATGCCATGTGAAGAATTTTTTAGAAAAGGTGAATTTATAGAAAAAGGATCGACAGTAGTAAAAGGGGTACAATTTGTTAAAGCCAATGCAACTGTACTTCCAATAAATAAATTATATGATATGGATAAGTTAAAATCAAATGAATGAATGTATAAGAAACTAGAAAACATATAAAAACATGAAAAAAAATTAGAATATCATTAAGTTTTCTTTAAATTTAGGCTGCATTAAACAAACAAGTATTTTTTTTCCCATCACACCATATTCCAATTCCTGTTAGCATCCTATCATATTTTTAAATTAAATGAAAAAAAGCACTAAAAAATATTGTTATATATAATTTTTTTTAGATTTTACAACCTGCTTTGTAAAGTATATAGACTGTAGAACAAAATAAATACTTTTAAAATTTAAACAACTATTTATTATGAAACGAAAGTTCAACCATTTACTTTTTTTAATGTTCATGGGGTTGATGCTAGTATCAAGTACGGTGTTAGCCCAAACCACAATCCGTGGTAACGTGACTGATGATCGTGGCGAGGCGCTGATAGGGGCCAACGTTATAATCAAAGGCACAGACAATGGAGATGTGACTGACATTGATGGTAATTATACCGTTACTACGTCAGATTCATATCCATTGACTTTAGTTTTTTCTTATACTGGATTTACGACACAGGAAATTGCTGTTAGTTCTAGCGCACCTGTTAATGTAACATTAGTAGAAGGTATTCTCTCAGATGAGGTAGTTATTTCTGCTTCTAGAAAAAGAGAGAAAGTTCAAGAAGCGCCAGCTTCTATTTCTGTTTTAGGTTCTAGGCAACTTGAAACATCCTCTAATACGGATGCTACAAGAAACCTTATTAACACTCCAGGAGTTTCTATTACTCAACAAAGTGCTGGAAGAATCAATGTTGAAATGAGAGCAGGAGTTGGATTATTTGGAACTTCTGCTTTTCCAATTATGGATTACAGAAGTTTAGTGGGGCCTGGTATTGGAACATTCCAATCAGATGCTGCCGGGATTAATAATATTGATTTAGCTCGAATTGAGGTGGTGCGTGGTCCTGGATCTGCACTTTATGGCCCTGGTGTTACATCAGGAGTTATTCACTTTATTACAAAAAGTCCAATTGACGAGCCATGTACTACGGTACAAGCTAGTTATGGAAATATGAATACTGTAAATGCTGCAGTAAGACATGCAGGAGCTAATGATGCTAAAACTTTTGGATACAAAATCTTAGCATCTTATAACAAAGGTGATGAGTTCACTTTAGATGGTACAGAAGGAACAACAGACGCTGCGGGAGTTTTCACTTCACAACTTGATAAATTTAGAACTAGTATTGCAGAACCAGATACAGAATTAGGATATATCAATTCTGGTGCACCTGGAACAACTCTTTTGACTACCGATGATATTGATCCAGATGGTGATGGAAATATGATGCAGGATTTTTATGAAAATATGGCTTTTAGTGGTCATTTAGAGTTTAGACCTCAAGATGATTTAAGTGTTTTTGTTTCAGGTGGTTATAATGCGGCAAGTGCTGTGTTTTATAATGATTTAGGAGAAGGCTTAGCTCAATCTACAGAGATTTGGACTCAAGCGAGAGTACAAAAAGGTGGTCTTTTTGCTCAAGTATTTTATGTAAATAATGATGGAGGAGGAATGGATAAACCCACTTTCCTTTATCAAACTGGTTTTAATGCAGGAATTGCAAGACAACAATTAGAGGGACAAGTGCAATACAATTTCCAAACTCCTTCTTTATTAGATGCAGACTGGACAGTAGGTGTTGATTATCGACAAGCTATTACAGATAGTGGAAATAGAACATATGGAAGACAAGAAGATAATGATGATTATAATATTGTAGGTGGGTACTTACAAGGAAAATTTGCCTTAGGAAGTAAGTTTGATCTTGTACTTGCTGGACGATATGATTCATTTAGCTTTTTAGATGAATCATTTTTCTCTCCAAGAATTGCTTTGGTTTATAAACCATCTCCAACTCATACATTTAGAGCTTCGTTTAATCGAGCAGGAGCACCTCCAACAGGATTACAAATGTCTGTTGATTTTCCTGTAAATATTCCAATTCCTGGAGTATTTGATATTTGGTTAGCAGGAATGAATGACCGACATGTATTTGGTGATAATCCAAATATCGAATTTATTAATCAAAGTGTTGTGGCTCAAGGTATCTGGGCAGCATTGGATCCAACGGGAACAAATCTAGGTTTACTTCAAACTTTAATTGACCTTGGAGATGCACTTCCAGATCAATTACCAGCAGGACAACTTGGTCAAAATGGATTATCTAATGCTTTTGTTCACCAAATTGCTTCAGGTTCTATTTTAGCACAGATTGCTGCTGTGGATCCTTCTTTAGTTGCGCCTATTCAGGCTTACTTAGAAAGTGTTACTCCTTCAGGTAATGTAGGTACTTTCTTTGGAACAAATTTATTCGAAAATAATTCACCTTTGAATGAGTTAATTGATGCAGAAGATCCTACTATCAACATTAGTAATACTATTGAGGTAGGTTACAAAGGCTTAATTGGAGATAAATTAGGGGTATTGTTAGATGTATATAATGTTACTAGCAAAGGAATAAATGATTTTACAGCTATTGCTCCTATTGTTACTTTAGTAGGTCAAGATTTGACTACATTAAATGGTGTTGCTGCAGATTTTGGTGCATTCCTAGTAGGTGCAGGAGTTGATCCAGCATTGGCAGGACAACTAGCAATGGGGTATGGACAAGTAGCTAATTTGGTTCCTAATTATTATGGAACAGGTACAGTCGAAACTAATCTAATGCCACAAAATGATGGAATCATGCACGTAGCTGCAGGATACAGAATCTTTCCAGATGCGGAGTTAAATTATACAGGAATTGATATGGGATTAGAATATTATATTTCTAATGATTTATCTGCATGGTTTAATTACTCTTACATTAGCGAAACTGAATTTTCTGGAGAAGATTTAGGAGAATCTGCTGATTCGCCACTTTCAGTTTCATTGAATACTCCTCAAAATAAATTTAGAACTGGACTTATTTATGCTCCAGAAACTGGATTTAGGGGAAGTGTTTCTTTCCAACATGATGATTCTTTTGAAGCAAATGTAGGACAGTATTCAGGTACAACAGATGAAAAGAATCTTGTTGATTTAAGTATTGGGTACAAATTCGATAATGGTTTAGCAATTGATCTTTCTGGAAATAATATTTTTAATAACAAATACCGAGCATTTGTTAACATGCCAGAGATTGGTGCATTGTACCGAGCTAAAGTTACTTATACATTTGGATGTGGAGATAGTGCTAAGAAACCTAAGATGGTTAAAGCGGATAGAGATGGTGACGGTATTAGAGATTCAAAGGACAGATGCCCAGATATCGCTGGTATCAAGAAACACAAAGGATGTCCAATGTCTGAAGCTGACATGGCTGCTCAAGCTGCTGAAGAAGCAAGAATGGCTGCTGAAGCAAAAGCTAAAATGGAGATGGAAGCAAAAGCAAGAGCTGAAGAGCAAGCAAGAATTGCTGCTGAGGCAAAAGCTAAAGCGGAGATGGAAGCAAAAGCAAGAGCT
>Ga0114957_1004655_pt1 | contig 11710 bp, 9 predicted proteins | sample BantaG_FD_87175 | JGI IMG/M metagenome (GOLD analysis project Ga0114957, IMG submission 87175) | Marine algal microbial communities from Bantry Bay, Ireland - BantryBay_4 metaG | ecosystem: Host-associated > Algae > Red algae > Unclassified | place: Bantry Bay, Ireland | collected 2014-11-21 | reverse complement strand
CACTTACAAAAGGTAGTCCATTCATCACAAAAACATAAGATCAAAGTCTTACCCTTTGCTTTTCCTCAACATACCGCTACCATTTATAGTAAGGAAGCAATAAACATCACCATTCCAGGTACGATTTCCAATACGCTGCGAGACTATAATAGCGTTGCTAAAATTATAAAGCAAGTGGATGAAGCAATTAATACGCCTGTTCGATTGAGGCTGTTAGGACGATTAAAAGAGACACCTATTTCTATTCTTTTTGATAAAATAAAGCTTTATAATATTCAGTTAGAAATTTTTACAGATTATATTCCTCCTGAATTATTTTTAGACAAGATGTTGGAAACAGATTTTCTATTGTTGCCCATACAAGAAAAAATCATCTATAAATCACATTACGAATATCGTGGTCAATCCTCTGTTTCTGGAAATATTAACGACCTGATTAGTTATGGACTTCCTGCTATTTTACCCTCGTTTTACCCTTTGGATGAAGCGGTAGAAAAAATGACAACGCGATATAAGAATGAGTATGATTTAGCGAACGTTCTTACTCAATGGATTAGTCAACGTAGTTACAATGAAATAAAGGAAAATAGTCGACGATCACTGGCCGCATATAAAGCCGAAGTATTAAAAAAATTTACTGCTCTATTTTAAAAATTTCCATCCATTCTCCCAATAAATAGATTCGCCAAAGGATCATTACATCTTCGATCTCATCCAACTTCGTTTTATCCACTAAATCGTTTAAACGTTTATTAATTTTTATTTTTTCCAAATAACTTTCTTTTTGTTCTGACAACCATGTCCGTTCCGGTGTTGCAAATCCCAACTTATCATAGCGATTTAAAATTATTTCTGGCAGTATTTTTTTTCTACTTTCTCGTAGTATCCACTTGCGAATTCCCTTTCTTATTTTCAGATTATCAGGAAGCGATAGACAAAATTCCACTAGTTTATGATCCAAAAAAGGAACGCGAGATTCAATTCCAAAAGCCATTGCATTTTTATCTTCGTATCTCAATAACGCATTCAATCCTAATTCAGAAATAAGGTTTTTACTCATCGCTAAAACCGTATCTTCTTTACTCCGTCGAAATAATTTTGCCTGTTCGGGTTTAATTTTCAACCAGACAAAGTTGGTATTCGCTTTTGATTTAGAAAGATAATTTTTAAAATCCTGCCAGCTCTTTTTCCACGGAATCTGATGTAGCCGAACGAGTTGATAGCCCATCTTTATCTTTTCAGTCAAGTCTGTATTTGAGCGCAGCATTCCCAAATAAAATTTTTCATACCCCGCCAAAATTTCATCCGCCCCCTGACCATCCAACATTACTTTTACACCTGCTTCCCGAACTGCTGAAAACATAGCATATTGTGCTTCCACGCCCATACCGTTGTAGGGTTCCTCTTGTTGCCAAAGGATAGACTTACGAGCATTTTCAAAGTCAACAAACGTAGGTTGTAGAACATGACCGATGAGGTTATCATTTTTCAACACCGCATCTACATATTTTCGCTCGCTTATTTTTGCTTCGTCATAGACCACTGAAAAAGTAGACAATGATATATTGTTTTTGATTTCCGGAATCGTCAACACAATAGCGCTACTATCCAATCCACCCGATAATGCCGCTCCTACCTGAACATCTGCCCGCAACCGTAACTCAATGGCCTGGGTAAATTTCTCACTAAAAGCAGCAACCGCCTCCGTCACAGTAGTAGCGACCGTCTTCAGTTTCGTCAAATCATAATACGTATCTATCACAAACGTATGCTCCTCCAAGCTATAACATAAATGCTGCCCACTACCCAACCTATAGACGTTCGCAAACATCGTTTCGTTGGTATGATCGTGCATTTGGTGAGCGAGGTATTCGTAAGCTTTTGTAGGATTCAATGTTGGCTGCCATCCTGATATTTGAGCGAAGGCTTTTATCTCAGAGCTAAAGCAAAATTGATTATCAATGACCGTATAATAAAAAGGTTTGATTCCCAAACGATCTCGGCTACAAAATACCTGCTGCGTTTCTCGATCATAAATCGCAAAAGCCCATTGACCATTAAACTGATGTACACAGTTATTTCCCCAGTGATCATAAGCGGCCAGTAGGACTTCCGTGTCAGTGGCCGTTTTAAAATGATAGCCCATGGCGGTTAGCTGGATTTTAATTTCTGGAAAATTATAGATGGCACCATTAAAAACCAATACCTTGTTCCAGTCTTCAAAAGGTTGTCGTCCTCCTGCTCCGAGGTCAAAAATAGATAATCGACGATGTGCCAGTCCTAGTTGCGCTTCTACAAAAATACCTTCATCGTCCGGTCCACGATGTTGCAGGGCAGCACCGGCAGCCCGTAGTTCTGCTACATTTATGGTATCTTTATCTTTATTTATAATGCCAAACAGGCCACACATAAGGAAGTCGTTTTGAATGGGTAAAAGTAAGCAAGATTATATTAGTCGGGTAGAAACAGATCCAAATATTCCGGTTTTTTATCAACCCTGGTGGTTAGATACGATGGCTGGGCCAGCGGGATGGAATGCGGTGGTGAGTTACGAGAAAGAGCGGATTACCGGTATATGGCCTTTTACGATTTCCCGTCGATGGGGTCAAAAAATTTCTTCTCCGCTTCCCCTTACGCCTTACTTGGGGCCTCAGTTTTACTATCCCGACAATCAGCATAAGATCACGGCCAAGGCCAGTTTTATGGAAAACAGTTTGACGCAGCTCATCGCTGGTCTCAAAGAAGAGGGTTTTAAATTTTTTAGCCAATATACACCACCTAATTTTGCCAACGCACCTGTGCTACAATGGAATGATTTTTCGCAAGGTGCGGTCTTTCGTTTTGTGATTCATACGTTGAATGACCTGGAGTTGACCCACCAAAATTTTAAATATAATACAAGACACACAATAAAAAAATTCAATGAATCAGGTACCATCCGAGAGGAATATGATCCGGAGCGATTGTATGAATTAATTCTTGCCAGTTTTAATCGTCGCCAACAAAAGCCTGGATTCAGCAAGGCTGTCTTTCTAAAACTTGCTACCGAGTTACAAGCAAAAGTAGATGTTAAAATTTATTTTGCCAGTGATGAGGAATCGGAAAACTTAGCAGGCATACTCGTTTTGATTAGTCAAGGTCGTGCTTATCTGTTAAGTACCGGTTTAAAAGGAAAGGCTAATGGAGCGGTCACCGCGTTGATTTGGCACGGGATGCAAATGGCGGGAAATAAAGTAACTACTTTTGATTTTTGTGGTAGTATGATACCTGGTATTTATAATTTTTTTAAGGGGTTTGGTGGTCAACTAGAACCATACTATCAACTCCGGTATTTTTCCAGTAAAAGTATGCGTTTGTTATACACCCTTTCGGGCAAAGTGTAAATTAGATAGTATTTTGTGATGCGTAAAAACTTCATCCTCCAACATCAACTGCCAACTGCTGCGCTTACCCGCTTTCACTACGTGGTGGATTTTATCAATGCCCATCCTTTAAAACCTATTGATCTTTTTTTTATTATTGACAATGAGCGAGATGAAAAAGATTTATACTATGGTAATCAAAAGGGAACTCATTTTTCAGTACCAATAGATGCCTGCTTTTTGGAGGATACTAAAACGATAGATACTTTTTTTCCGGCTACTTTTTCATACCAAAAGAATCGTGTTTTCACCGCAGTATCTAGTCAGGAAAAAAGTTCAGCTTATTTTTATCAGAATCATTGTTTTGGCTTTGATATATTTAATACCATGTTTTTTCATATCAGCCGGTACGAGGAATATTATGCTTCGCCTAAACAGCATGGACAGGCCGGCTGGCTGGAGGAAGACCATCATTTTTTGATTAAAAATAATTTATACCAAACTCCACTGGTCGATCAATTGCTGACTACTTTTTTTGAAATTATTACGGGAGAAAAAATAGTTCAAGACACCACTTATGCTATTTCACATGATGTAGATATACTCAGGCGTTTCACGCCGAGCTATAAATTTTTCCGATCCCTTGTCGCTACGGTTGTTCATCGCCGGGGTTGGCAACAGTTACAGGATAGTATTGCTTATTTTAAAAAAATGAATCGTCAGGAAGAAGATGATCCTTATGATTATTTTGCCACGCTACTCAGGTCAGAAGACCATTGGACGCACAAGCAAATTTTTATGATGACGGGAGGAAACACGAAATATGATAATAAATACCGTATTGACGATTTGGCTTCAAAAGCGATTCTACAATTGGCGATAGATCGCGGTTATGCAGTGGGGTTACATCCGAGTTATAATGCGGGTTTTGACAAAGCACGTTTTGCGGATGAGCAAAAAAAATTGGAAATTGCTACGGGAAAAACCATTGTCCACAATCGACAACACTGGCTGCGCTGGTCGTGGGAAATTACGCCGCAGTTATTTGAAGCGCAGGGTATTCAGACTGATTCTTCGATGGGCTATAATCGTTATTTGGGGTTCCGCTGTGGCACTGGATTTCCTTACCAACTATATGATTTTAAAAATAAAAAAACTTTTTCGTGGGTCGAGCATCCAATGGCGTTGATGGAAAGTTCGGCGATTCATCGGGCGCATCGTACTGGAGAAAATCTGACAGCGTTAATGCAGTCCTTTTTACTAAAAAATAAAAGGCACACGCATTTGATGCTCAACTTTCATAACAGTAATTTTGATCCCTTACTAGATACTGGACGGCAGCTTCGCCATTTTTATGAAAAAGAATTACTAGATTTGTGCTATGGCTAAAAAAATTTTATTGCTGGGAGAACTATATAAACCACTGATTCCATGGTTTTTACATGACGAACCTCCCAAGGGTGTACCAGCCGTTTATAATCTTTATCAGTTTTTGGGTAATCATCCCGACTATCAGTTTCATTCCATTATTTATAATCCGGAAGTTAATCGGATTAAAACCTTTCCAAATGGATCGGTCATTGAGTTAAAAAAATTTTCTTTCCCCATTTATTATGTTTGGAAATTATTGGTATTTATCAAGCTGTTTTTTTGGAGTAACCGTGAACTGCAAAAGAAGTCATATAATCTGGTCTATGGTCTAAGTACTTTTGCAACCATCGCCGCCTTGACCGGAAAGTTAAATCAGGTTCCCTCTGCCGGAAGAATCTACGGCACCATTCTAACCAAACATGTACAAGATCGAAATTATTTTAAATTATATACTCGTTTTTTCTTTGATGTTCTCGCCATAAAAATTCCAGCGGATAAAGTTATTGCCACCTTAGATGGGACGGAGTATGATAAAGTCTTTCATTTTTTTAATCCAACAAAAGAGAAGCAACCCACGCTACTCTACAACGGTATGGACAAAAATTTAAGAACCAAGCTCTTGTCTTTTCCCATCGTAACAAACTGGTCTTCCCCTACCCGATTCTGCTATATTGCCCGATTGGAATCTTACAAGCGTCAAGAACTAGCAATAGAAATCGTAGATAAACTGGTGCATAAATATAAGTGGACTGATCTGAAGTTTACCATTTTGGGTTCTGGCAGTCGCTCGGATTTTTTAAAGGATTTGGTAAAAGAAAAAAAGCTAACCAACTATATTCAGTTTATTTCAGAAATGCCTCATCAGGAAATTCCTAACTTTTTAAGTACACAAGATGCTGCCTTCTTTTTCTATGAAGGAGGTAGTTTGGGGAATATACTTTGGGAATCTGCGCTGGCTGGACGTTTGATTATCACGGTTGATAATGCAGGGACGGGCGTGTTGTTTAAGGAGGAGATAAATAGTATAATTGCTCCTGAGTCGGATGATTTTGTGGAGGTGATGGCGAAGAAGTTAGCGGAGATGCGGGAGGCTGATTTAGCGCCGCTTAGTCAAGCATCGAGGGAGTTGGTAGCGGGGCTGGTGCATACTTGGGAGGAGCGGTTTGAGCGGGAATTTGAGATTTTGCTTAAGGGGTAGATGGGGCTCAAAGAGATGTGGAGGGCGTAGAGGCTTGCTTACGAGGCATCAGGTTCTTTAACGTGTAACGCTACTATTTCGAGGTTAAGCAGGTGAACAAATTAACTAGTATAATCAGTCGACCGATTCACCGATACCTGCGATTCAGTCGTTGATAAAGTTTTACCTTCTGGGATACGAGTTGATCGTAAGTTCCGTGCAGCCATTTGTACCAAGTCTTTTCTGATTGATGGAGTTCTAGTGAATCGCGGGGAATGGTGAATGGGTTGGATTGGGAATTTATGGGGCCGGGGACTATTGTAAAAGCATTGTTATAGTTTGCTTCAGCTACTATTTTTTGGACGGAGGGAGCTGCGTGGATGAGCTGTCCGAAAGGATAAGCAAAGTAATTTAGTTTCGTATTAGTCATTTTTTCCAGTGCGTTTTTATCTTCTATTATCTGTGTCCGCAGGGTCTTTTCATTCGTTTGTTTTGTAAATAGAAAGTGATCCTTGGTGTGTCCACCGATGGTGAATAGGGGATGTTGAGCGAGGGATTGTAGCTGGGGAATAGAGATCGCTTTTAGGTAGGATTCTGTGCGGTAGCAATTTATTTTAAAATAATTTTCCATCGCGGTTCCAGTCAATCCTACCAGTCCGGAGTTTGTAAAAAAGGTAGCGGGCAAATGATGCTTTTCCAATATTGGTGCGGCGTTGGTGACCCAACTGACGAAGCCATCGTCGAAGGTAATGGCGACTTTTATTTTTTTGGTTGGAGGTGTAAAACAATCTTTGAGGGAGACGACTGAAAAGTTCTTTTTTAGCCAGATCATCCGTTTTTCAAAGGCTGCTTTATCTTGAATATCATGGAAGCAAAGCGCGCGTGCCCCTGTAAATTGGGGGGTAGGCAACCAATTAATGATCTGATCCCGTAGTTGATTTTTCCAGTGGTATTTCATGACCAGGGGAGTTGACGATTCAATAAGTTTTCCACATATTTTTGATCCTCTTGAAACCGGATGTTCAGTTCTCCTCGTAGCGATATGCTCATTCTTTCTGGTTCTTTTTTGTCGGTGTTGATTTTACGTAGTAAGCTGGGAAGGCCGGATTGTTTGAGTAACCACCAGAAGCGGTTTCCCCATTTAGATTCGTGGAGGGTAGCGGCAATACGGTTGGTGAAGCCTTCTACTTGTACGTTTCCAGGAGTACGGCTAACGTTTATTTTTTTTGTGAGTGAATCGGGCATAAAGGTATCGTCCACTGTTAGGAAACGAAATAAATTTTGAATAAATGCTTGTGGATTAGTGGCGATGTCTTCGTAGACCATGATATGAAACTGGTCTCTAGAAAAGTATTTAAGGTATTCTGTAAATTGTTTTTTGTAGTGTCCCTGACCGAGGTAATAGCGTTGAGTTTTGATCGCTTCTTGAAAGGTTATAGATTTTGAAAGTGTTCCGGCCATGATATCATTGCGATAATTAGAGTAAGCGCGGTCGATGGGATTTCTTAGGCAGACCAGGAGTTTGGTATCTGGCAAATGTTGTTTAATTCTTGCAGCGACATTAGGTTGGTAAAAATAACTGGTGGAAAATTCGCCTTGAATTGTGGTAGCGGGACAACGTTGATGGAAAAGATTTTGGTAGGACTGGATACCTTGGTTCCATTTTTTATCCTCAGAAAAAAAGTCAATTTCTTTGATAGGGATGCAGATTTGAGGATGCTCGTATAGGCAAGCGAATATCCAGGAGGTGGCGGCTTTTTCTACGCCGAGGCCGAGGAAGGAAGGGTTATTTGGCTTTATTTTTTTCACTAATTAAGATAAGGAATCCCAGCATGATCCAGATATGTCTAAAATGAATATTGCTGATAATAAGTCCTTCGATTAGATAATAAATACAGAGTACGGTAAAAAACAATTGGTATTTATGGTTGTCTAGTTGTTGAATTTTTTTTCTAATAAAAAAAACAAAACCACTAAATACTGGCAGGTAAAATATACCAAATTGCGATAAGTTTCCCCAATAGATATCATGGCATTCTACGGAAGTAATTTTTTCAGGATAACCTCCAATTTCCTTTAGCATTAAAGTATAGTCGTAAAAATTACCCATTCCTAGTCCTTTAATTGGATGTTCTAAAAACCCTTGAACAGCCGCTCTAAATAAATGAAAATAAGGCGTAGGATAGGCACACCAGTTACCGAAACAAAGGTATGGATTAGGATCGAATATATCAGGTCGAATATTTTCTGGAATCTGGTCAGCGATTACGAAAAAGGTAAGTGTGACAGTGCCCAACATAATACCTGTCAGACTAAGGCTTCGAAGCCACTTATTTTTAAACCAAAGGAAAACGCCTATTACGGCAAAGAGCGGAGCCATTTCTTTACTCAGTGTTGAAAATAAGGTAATCAACAACCCTATTAATAACAACGGATGCACTTTTTTTATAAAAAAATGATACGCTAAAGGGATGGCTGCCAGGCTAGACATTTGGCTAGGAGTGGCGTTGAATCCCTGTGTTCGTACTACGTCTCCCAGATAGGGATAGCCAGGATAAACGTATACATAGCTGGTAATATTTCCATAGTAATATAGTGCTCCTGCTAATATTGCATTGGCTATCAGCAAGGCAATTCCAACTGACATATAATATTTACTGTTTATTTCCACCTTATCAAAAAACCAGGGTACTAGCAAGAGAAAGGCTATTAAATATAGTGTACCAATAGATTCCAGTGCGACGCCGAGATCAAGATGAATTAACAGGTGTAGAAGAGGAAATAAAAGAAAAAGGTAGAGGGTCTTTGGGAGTTTTGGTCGAGGATAATTTTGAAAGACCGAAATAGCCAGAAGAAGGATAAAAAGAAATTCGAATGGCTGAACTTGATAGGCAATGAGCGGAAAAAAAAGAATTTTGGTATAAAGGAGAGATAAAAGAAAAGCGATTAGAAGATATCTAAAGATCTCCGTTTTTTTTATAAGCATGATTCAATAATCGAATAAATTTCATTTGCAATCTTCTGGTCACCAAATTCTTTCTCTGCCTTTTTCCTTCCTTCGTTTCCCATCACTCTTTGTTCTTGAACATCCAGATCCATAAATTTTTGCATACCCTCGTGCAGATCTTCTACGTTTTTAGCTTTCACTAAATACCCCGTTACATTATCCTCAACGGTCTCTCGACATCCGGGAACATTGGTTGTAATAATTGGTTTGCCCATCGCGACTCCTTCTAATACGATCCGAGGCATACCTTCACGATAAGAAGGAAGAACAATACAATTAGATTTTTTAAGTAATTTACGAACATCCTTTACAAATCCGTGATAAACAATATCTTTATTATTCACCCATTCAACCAACAAGTCACTTTCAATAGTAGAAGGATTATTATCGTCGAGTTCACCAATGACCCATAATTCAACATTAAGGTGAGTTTTTTTAAGTAATTTACCTGCTTCAACAAATTCCCGAATTCCTTTGTCTTTCAATAATCTACCAACAAAGGTGAGGATGGTTTTACTTTCATAAATACCATTAGAAGAAGGTCGAAAAAAGGATAAATCTACGCCGCAACCTTTAACGGCAACTCCTTTATTTTTATCGACTATTTTAAGTCGTCGAAAGAATTTCAGGTCATCCTGATTCTCAAAAATAATTTCTTTCGAAAATGGCTGCGTCATACGGTATAACCATCGGGTGATGGAATTGATATATCCTTTGTTGATAAAACTATATCCTAATCCAGTTACAACCGAAATACAAGGAATACCGTTGATTCTGGCAGCCAATGTGCCGTAGATATTAGGTTTATGCGTATAGTGTAAAATTAAAGAATAGTCACCTCGTTTGTATTTACGACGTAATTCTTCTATCAATAAGAGATCTTTGAAGGGATTTTTACTATCGCGAGAAAGAAAACGCAGGCCAATATGTCTGACCTCGGGAAATTTTTCTTTGTATTTGATATACTCGTCTACTGGAGCAATGACAGATACCTCATATCCTTCCCTTAACAGTTTTCCAATCACATTCATCCTGAAATTATAAATATTCCAGGTGGTATTGGCTACAATCGCTATTCTTTCGTTAGTTTTGCTCAAGTTTACTTGTTTGTATATTCCATAGGGCTACACAAAATTAGATAAATTATTACTCATTCGCGTTCTTAAAGGAACAAATCCCCTTTTACTTCTTTAATTTGTTTAGTCAACACCTTAATTTCCTGCTCTTTTGACTTAGGATAGATCATTAATACATCTTCTTCGTCTACAATAATATAATTATCCAAATCACGGAGGACGACTAGTTTATCTTTAGGCATTCTTACCAGACAATTTGTCACATCGTCTAGGAATACGTTGTCTGCCTGTAATAAATTTCCCTGTTCGTCGCGATCTCCTTCGGCGTGTAATGAAGCCCAGGTACCGAGGTCAGACCAGCCAAAATCTACGGGGATGGTGTAGATATTGTCGGCATTTTCCATGATGGCATAGTCAACTGATATACTGGGTGTAGTTGGATATTTTTTATTAATAAAGTCCTGTTCTCTATCCGTATTGTAAGTCGTATTACCTTGTTCCAGAATTTTATAAATCTCGTTGGAATATTTTTCAAATGCGGCTAAAATACTTTTTGATCGCCAGATAAAAATTCCTGCATTCCAAAGATAGTCTCCGCTTTTGACAAATTCTTTTGCTTTATCTAATTCTGGTTTTTCCGTAAATTTGATGACTTTATGTACGCCTCCAATATTGTCATTTGGGTGCGGTGTTTCCACAAATTCTTGTATATAATTAATATATCCATATCCTGTATCGGGTCGCGATGGACGTATCCCTAATGTGAGCAGTGCATCTTCTTTTCCAGTAAAATTTAACGCTTTCTCTAGTGCTTCAACAAAGATGTCTTCTTTTAACACAATGTGATCGGAAGGGGCAATGATGAAGTTAGCGTCTGGATTTAGGTTGTGTAATTTGAATGCTGTATAGGCTACACATGGACCGGTATTGTTACGGGAGGGTTCGCAGAGGATTTGGTTATCGGATATTTCGGGCAGGTGTTCTAAAACCAAATCTTTATACATTCCATTGGTGACAATAAAGATGTTTTCTGCTGGACATAGGTTTAGGAAGCGTTCAAAGGTTAGCCGGATGAGTGATTTGCCTACTCCGAGGATGTCGAGAAATTGTTTGGGTCGGGCGGTGCGGCTGGCGGGCCAAAATCGGGATCCGATGCCTCCGGCCATGATTGCTACGTAGGTGTTTTTTTTATTCATTATTTTTGTTTTGGGTGGTGTAGGGGTTTTGGGTTATACGAGGGATTTTTGGGTTGGTTTCAGGGTTTGGGCGGACGTGTTGGGGCGGACGATTGGCTTTCGGCGAACGTGTAGAGTGGACGGACGTGGTTGAGGCGAACGATGGGTTTTATCCATTTTTTTTTCTGTAGTTGATGAAGTTTTGTAGGCGGACGCTGAGGTCGGTGCAGTCTTTGTCGAATTCTTGGTATAGTTCTTTTTTGAGGTAGCCGATTCGGTAGTTGATAATTATTTGAGTGTGGAGTTCAGCTAGGGAGGCCGTGGAATAATTGAAGAAAGATAGTCTTTGTTTGAGCGTATTTCTGGTTTCTCCTTCTGCGATATTAGAGGGAACGGATACGGCTGATTTTTGGAGCTGGTCTTTTAGTCCAAAATCTTTTTTAATAGGGCTATCTGATTAGGTGTAGGAATATATTTTTACGCATAAATCCATGGCGGCCTACCAGACCTTTAGTTCTTTGAAGTTTCTCATGTTTATATGT
>Ga0114957_1004653_pt1 | contig 11711 bp, 8 predicted proteins | sample BantaG_FD_87175 | JGI IMG/M metagenome (GOLD analysis project Ga0114957, IMG submission 87175) | Marine algal microbial communities from Bantry Bay, Ireland - BantryBay_4 metaG | ecosystem: Host-associated > Algae > Red algae > Unclassified | place: Bantry Bay, Ireland | collected 2014-11-21 | reverse complement strand
CACCGCGCCGCTCATGATGGTAATGACCTTATAGGGGAAGGGGGTAAAACCGGCGCCAAACACCCATAATCCGCCATTGGCGGAGATACTTTCCCGGAAACTCTCCATGCTGTCGGCTTTCCCTAAGGCTTCCAACATGGGGCGGGCGATCGTATCGAAAAACAACATTCCCAAAAAATACCCAAATATCCCGCCGAGCACCGAAAAGAAACTCGCCAGCAAAGCCAGCCGCCACCAAGCTTTTGGCCGGGCTTGCACCATTGGCATCAGCATCAAATCAACGGGGATCGGAAAAAACGAGCTTTCGGCGAATGACACGGCGCATAGGATCGGCGTTGCGTGACGATGTCCCGCCGCAGCCTTGGTGCTCTCATACCACCGTTCCAGAAATGCGAGTTTACCCTTCATACGCCCTCTCTACATCCTGCAAGTTAAGGGCAGCTTTATGGCCAAACGGGTTGACGCATAAATCTAAATCAATAGAAGGCTCCAACACCTCATCGTCATGAGTGTTAAATGGTATGCGGGCGTGGCGGAATTGGTAGACGCGCGGGATTCAAAATCGTCCTACTTTACTTTTTCAATAAAAAATATATAATAAAAACATATAGATGAGGCAAATGCGCTGAAACCATATGTGTTACACACCTCTTACACACTTTTCCGTTTCTGCGTCCCAGAGCCTTTTCTATGTGAAAGGCGCACGATATGACGGCAAAACACACAATAATGGGCGGGAATGTAAACCTATATAAACGCCCCAACTCAGACTACTGGCAATGCGCCACTTATCTCAAAGGTCGCAATTGGCGAAGGTCTACAAAAGAGTCTGATATACGCAGAGCGAAAGACTTTGCAGAAGGCTGGTATCTCGACCTCAGACTCGGAGCCCGACGAAAAGAGCTTCGGACTGAAAACACTTTCGCGCGCGCAGCGGCCCAATTCAAAAAAGAATATATCATCATTACCGATGGTGATCGGAACGAAGGTTACGTCGATTCAATTATGAGGCGATTGGACAATTACTTGATACCTTTCTTTGGAGAGAAAGGGTTGTCGGAGATTACACCGGGACTTGTTCAGGAATATCGTATTCATAGACAAGGATATTCCGTTCCTCGACATAACAAGACTGGCGAGCATATTCACACCCCACCATCGCGTAGCACAATGCACAAAGACATTTGTGCATTAAGACAAGTTTTAAAAACTGCCGCCCGGCACGGGTGGCTCACTCATCTTCCTGACGTTTCTCTACCATATAAGTCAGCGGGTAAAATTGTGCGTAGAGCTTGGTTTTCGCCCGAGGAATATAAAAGGCTTTATACAGCCACTCGAAACAACATCGAAACGGCTTATAATTTGCGGCACAAAAGGAACGCTCTACAATTACATGATCTCGTTTTATTCATGGCGAACACTGGATTGAGGCCTGATGAAATTCTTCGGATTGAATATAGGGATATTACTATTGTCGATGATTTAGATAGCGGCGAAACTATTCTAGAAATCGAAGTTCGGGGCAAGCGTGGAGTCGGTTACTGTAAGAGCACGGCGAACGCCGTGCATACATTTGAGCGTTTGGTCGAACGACACAAACCTCAACCTACAGATAAGATTTTTCCTTCCTTACATAGGGCTTTGTTCAATCGAATACTTGAAGAGGAAAATCTTAAAATAGACCGCGAAGGCCAACGCCGAACGGCGTACAGCCTTCGACATACTTATATTTGCTTGCGGCTCATGGAAGGAGCGGACATTTACCAGATCGCTAAGAACTGCCGAACGTCCGTTGAGATGATCGAGAAGTACTATGCCTCACATATTAAGACGCTCATAAATGCAGCCAAAGTCAATGTCCGTAGGCGCAAACCCTTTGCGATGAAATCGCCTAGAAATCAGAAAAATACATAGTGGGTTAAATCAAGTGTAGCCATTGGAAACGTCCTGCTTTATAAAGCTAAATTCTTCGTTGCGGGTGTGGCGGAATTGGTAGACGCGCCAGATTCAAAATCTGGTATCTATGATGTGTCGGTTCGAGTCCGACCACCCGTACCATCGAAGTTTTTCAATCAAATTTCTCAAATATTTGAGACAAAAATCCAAAGTGTGTAACACTTTGTGTAAGTGATTTGCTGAGAAGCCGCTTTATTTTTTAGTTAAAATAATTACCCCTTGAATATAACTGTAAGTCCCCCTTAGTATAATTACACGGTTAAGGGGAGCTCGAGTGAATTTCATCGCAATAGACGTGGAAACTGCGAATGCTGATATGTCCAGCATTTGTCAGATTGGAATTGCCATTTTCCGCAATAGTAAATTGACGGGTGAATGGGTTACATTATTAGACCCTGAAACATATTTTGATGATATTAATATAGGCATTCACAGAATAAGACCGGACAATGTCCGAGGAGCGCCTCGTTTCAAAAACATATTTCCCGACCTTTCAAAGTTATTGCAAGAAAATGTAACTGTCATTCACACGCATTTTGATCGCGTTGCGCTTCAACAAGCTTCTATGCTTCACAACTTAACTTTGGCTGAAACGACTTGGCTCGATACTGCAAAAGTTGCACGGCGCACATGGAGCGAGTTTTCTCATAAAGGATACGGTTTAGCAAATGTATGCAGGAAAATTGGATACGAATTCAATCATCATGACGCTTTAGAAGACGCAAAGGCTTCAGGAGAGATTTTACTAGCAGCCTCAAGAGAAACGGGTTTAGATTTGGAAGGTTGGTCAAAACGGGTGAACCAGCCCGTTGATTTATCGAAAAGCAGTGGGTCATCAGTTAAACGTGCTGGCAATCCTGAAGGTATATTTTCAGGAGAGGTCATCGTTTTTACTGGTCAGCTACAAATCACCAAACATGAAGCAGCCGACTTAGCGGCGAAAATTGGGTGTGATGTTGGACAAGGAGTTACTAAAAAGACCACATTGTTATGTGTAGGCAATCAAGACACTGAGAAATTGGCATGGCACTCAAAAAGCTCGAAACATCGAAAAGCTGAAAACTTGATAGCTAGGGGACAAAAAATAAGAATAATTCGTGAGACTGACTTCATGAAAATGGTGGATTTTCAAGAATGAAAACATTTCTTAAATGCCTTATTATTTCAATATTTTTGATTACAACCAGCGCTTTATCAAATGAAGCGCAGGCTCAAGACCCCCAACTGGAGCGCGTTCAAGTCTTTCTAATCGATCAAGGTTATGACCTGGGCAATGCTGACGGGTTTATGGGGCCAAAAACAAGGGCGGCTATAGCACGATTTCAACTAGAAAAAGGACTAAATATAACAGGAGAGATTGACGCCGATACATTAGCCGTAATTCAAAAAAAATTGAGATTTCAGAAAGTCCGCCAGTTGAAGAAGTGGTTAAACCAAGCAAAGCTGCCGAGGACTCAACATCACCTTTGGTGTGGTTGCTATTAGGGGGACTAATAACATTCCTTCTAAGCCGTGTATTTGGGAAGAAGAGTAATAAACAGACCGAGGCAATAAATAAATCAACCAAACCAGAAAGGGTGACCAAAAAAAACATAAAGCCTCAAGCAAACATCAAAAAATCACCCCGTAAAACAACAAAGAGTAATGAAGATGACGGGTTAGCATCATTCAGAATAGAATTTTCTCCCCCTTCTTCTCGGTCAGTCGATGCAGATAACGGATACTCTTATAATAAATATAGCTCCATGGGCAATAGACCCACAGCAGCAGAAGTTAAGAGCGAGAGTAATAAGTGTTGGGTGCCAAAAGGTAAAACTGTAAAAATTTCAGGAATAGAAATTTCACAAGGTATGATTTATGTCGGAGCGAAACTTCGGTCTCAAAGATATGGTGGCGTTGATAATTGCCTCATTAACCCAAAGCTGAAGGTTGCTACTAATAGTAATAGTTATGATGCAGACAGTATTGGTTATTGGCCGAGTTATGAAGGCTTGAACCCAAGGGCAAGGCGAGAGTATCTGAAGTGGTTGGCGAACGGCGCAGAAGACCCAGATGCAAATATTAGTTTTGCCTTTTTGTATTTTTATTGTCTCGAACGTCGTTTGTTTTTGGATAAGTCAATTGACGAAGCAGAAGCCATATTATCCGAAATGAAAAGATTACAGGCGGTTTAGCCCGAGAATCATTCACTAGAAAGGTATGTAGAAAACGCATTATCTTTTGCAGCTATATTTAACCCAAAATCAACTACGACACCGATTTTGGAAATACCGAAAAAAGCTAGCTGGCAAATCCCCATGAATATAGCTTTTTACCTCGGCAGTAAATTAAAAGCTGGAGAGGCGTTAAATAATGATGATGCCTTATTATGGTTTTTAAATCATCCTGAGAAACATTTAAGAACGCCTGCAAAGCGATTAGAAAGTGAATTTATCGCTCTATTAAAAATCAAATTAGCGAAAGCCCAACCCAGTGGCCCCAAAGTGCGGATGCCAAAAGGAAAACTTAATCCTGAATATTCATCTTGTAGCTCCACATTTTCCGTGAAGTTTACAAAATATACAAAAGGAATACCGGATATTACAAACATGAAGGCTCCTGTTAATGCTGTTCAGAAACTAGCCGATGAAGCTATGAATGAACTTGATAAACTAAGTCGTTTGCTGGGCCGCAACCCTAACGCTAGAGGGAGCTTTAAGGCCTTAAGTCTAATTCCTCCCCAAATAATTTCTAATTATGGCGGAAAAAAAATTGACGCTGTAAAAACTTGGATTTCAGAACGCATTGAAAAAAAATCTGGTGTTTTCACATTCCAAGAAATCATCTCAAGGATAACAGATTTCGACGGAACGAAAGTTACGAAATCGATTCATAAAGACGTTGACTTATTACTGATGTCTCTAGGTTGGAGTATGATTCCGAAGCCTTATGAAACAATTGGGAGTTTGAAGCCTAAAACTAAGTTACTCGTTACTCAGTCTAGTGGAAACACTATTACAGAATACAAGCCTTCAGAGGCTTACCATCTTGCGTTTTTGGAGGTGTCTCTTGGCGCATATATCGCTCATGCCGATGATAGATTGCTTGAGGTTGAGGTGGGCGTACTCATAGAAAAAGTCAAAAAACTAACTCACCTCACTACTGAAGAAAGAAGTCGTCTTTATGAAGTTGTGAAGTGGTTGTCTGTTCAGGTTACAAATTTTGGGGCAATAAACCGAAAGATCAAATCTGTTAGTCAAGAACAGAAAAATACGTTCGTCGAACTTGCGATTGCCGTGGCTGTGGCTGATGGAAAAATTGACCCCGGAGAGGTGCGGGCCTTAGAAACGATTTATCAAACCTTAGGCTTCGATAAAAAGGACTTATATTCTAGCCTGCATTCTTTGGGAGCCTCTAAACCGCAGTATGATGAAAGCACTAGCCCATCCACTGTATCTGATGCACCTGATGAAAGCTTAGGATTAGATATGGAACGCGTCCAAAATACACTAGCGGACACCAAAAAAGCATCCGCTTTGCTTGCCAGTATCTTCGAAGATGAAGAGACTGATGTCTTGGAAGAAGCTATAGTTGAAAGTGATGATGAAGGCGATAGTGATACAAATAATAAGTTTGAAGGTTTGGACACTATACACACGCAACTTCTGGCGGAGCTTCTCGGGCGCAGCACATGGTCAAAAGAAGAGTATGTTCGTTTAGCTTCAAGTTTAAATTTACTAGCAGATGGTGCAATGGAAGTGATAAATGAATGGGCCTTCGAAAAATACGATGAGCCGATAGTTGAAGACGGTGAACCTATCGAGGTTTATTCTGAATTATTAGGCGAAGCTTAAAGGGGACTAAGGTGAGTGACACGAAGAAGAGAATTCGCCCCAAGGACCGGGCTACAATTATTCAAGCATTAAGAGCAGGCGTTGTCCCTCGTTCAGGGTTACATCATGTTCAAGTCGGCCGATCAGACGAATTAGCTCAATTGAATGGTGACATAGAGCTAATCGCTGAGGGAGGGTCCTCTATCCGCCTCGTCATTGGCGAATACGGTGCTGGGAAGACCTTTTTTCTGAACTTGGTAAGATTAATTGCAATGGAGAAAGGGCTGATCGTGGTAAATGCTGATCTTGCGCCCGACCGACGTTTACACGCATCTAACGGACAAGCCCGCAATTTATTTGCGGAACTTACGCGTAATATGGCAACGCGAACTAAAGCTGATGGCGGAGCGTTATCGAGCATTGTTGAACGTTTTGTCTCTCAGGCAATGAAAGATGCTGATGAACAAGATCTATCTGGAGAGGCCTTAATTGAAGAACGATTGACTCCGCTTGAGGGACTTGTCGCGGGTTATGACTTCACAAAGGTTGTAACAGAGTTCTTTTATGGAGCCACAACGGGTGACGAAGAGAAAAAGTCAAATGCTCTTAGATGGTTAAGAGCCGAATTCACGACGAAGACTGAGGCGCGCAATGCACTTGGAGTAAGAACAATTATTGATGACACTAACATCTATGATTATCTTAAACTCTATTCTCAATTTGCAAAAATTGCAGGCTATAAAGGGCTTTTAATAGTGCTCGATGAGATGGTGAATCTCTACAAACTTAATAGCTCAGTTGCGAGAAGTAATAATTTTGAACAGATATTGAGAATATTGAATGATGTTCTTCAAGGACACGCAGAGAACATTGGCTTCATTTTAGGAGGCACGCCAGAATTTTTAATGGACTCAAGACGAGGACTTTACAGTTATGAAGCACTACAGTCGCGACTTGCAGAAAACACATTCGCAACGGCTGAGGCAAGAGATTTGTCTGGGCCAGTTTTAAGGCTTCAAAATTTAGCCCCTGAAGAACTATACGTCCTACTCAGCAATATCAGAAATATCTTTGCATCTGGTGATAAGGAGAATTTTTTAGTACCCGACGAAGCGTTAACATCATTTATGGAACACTGCTCCAAGCAAGTAGGGGCGGCATACTTTCAGACGCCGAGAAAATCTATCAAAGCATTCGTTGATTTGCTTTCACTCTTAGAACAGCACCCGAGTATGCAATGGACTGATAAAATAAAAGAAGTAAAGGTTGAAGATGATCTAGGGGCAAGCGAAAAAGATATTTTGAGTGAAGGCGGTAATGGTCATGATGGTGATGGTCTTGCTAGTTTCACGTTATAGCTAAGATGGACACTGCTTTTGATAGCCTTGCCGTTCCTATAAAAAAGTGGGTTTGGAAACAGGGTTGGGATTCGCTTAGAGAAATTCAAGGTAAGGCTGTCCCTATTCTTATGAATGGCGGTGACGCAATAATTTCTGCGGCCACAGCTGGGGGGAAAACAGAGGCAGCGTTTTTACCGTTATTGTCAAAAGTTTCTATGACTGCACAATCTGGCGGTTTTGACATATTATACATAAGTCCATTGAAGGCTCTCATAAACGATCAGCACGAACGCTTAAAAGGTTTGTGTGAAGATTTAAAATTACCTGCTGTAAAATGGCATGGTGATGTAAGTGCCTCGATAAAGCAAAAAGCGCAACGAAATCCGGGCGGAGTACTATTGATCACTCCAGAGTCCTTAGAGTCTCTTTTAATGCGTAAGGCGCTGGATATCCCCCGCTTATTTGGCGGAACAAGTGCTATAATCATTGATGAGCTACATGCGTTCATGGGAACGGAGCGCGGTGTGCAATTGCGGTCAATGATGAATAGGCTGGAGATATTAGTCGGTAAAAGAGTTGATCGCATTGGCTTATCCGCAACTCTTGGCGATATGCGTATGGCTGCGGACTATTTGCGGGATAACTCCCCCATTGAAATTCCTATAATTAGTTCAAGTTCTAAAGGTACTGACTTAAAGCTTCAGTTACGAAGCTATATCGAAGCATTGCCGGATGAAGAGGAAGTGGAGCCGGCATATGTTCAAATATCTAAACATATTTTCTCGAAAGTGCGCGGAACCCACAATTTAGTTTTTGCGGGCAGCAAAAAGAATGTCGAGCTATATGGCGCGACCTTGCGCGATCTGTGCGCAACAGAAAATCGTCCGAATGAGTTTTTTACACACCATGCCAATATTTCAAAACCTGACAGAGAGACGCTTGAGAGAAGGCTGAAGGAGGGTAGACTACCTACTACTGCCGTTTGTACATCTACTTTAGAGTTGGGTATTGATATTGGTGACGTTGAGACGGTCGTTCAAATCGGCTGTGGTGGCTCAGTATCCGCCCTTAGGCAAAGAATGGGACGTTCTGGCAGAAGGGGGGAAGCCGCAATATTGCGAGCTTATGACCGTAGTTATGCCCTGACGAATAAAGCTCACATGATTGATCACTTACGTCCTCGCATCGTACAAGCTATAGCAGAAATTGAGCTGCTACTTGCAGGAAGCTTTGAACCGCCAGAATCGGAACGACTTCACCTTTCAACTTTTCTACATCAAATTATGGCGCTGATCAAAGAACGGGGAGGTGCAAACCCTAAGGTAATATACGACACGCTATGCAGTTCAGCACCCTTCAAGAACATTTCAATCGACTTTTTCAAATCTATTTTAAAGAATATTGCCAGTGAAAATATTGCACTTATTGAGCAAGCGCCTGATGGAACTATAATGTTAGGTCGACTAGGTGAAAAGCTTGTGAGCCACTACACATTCTATGCCGTTTTTGAGACACAGGAAGAATTTAGGGTTATTTCATCGGGAAAAGAATTGGGGTCTTTGCCTATTATGGGGCCAACCGCTAAAGGAAATATCATCATTTTTTCTGGTAGAAGATGGAAGATTTTGGACATCAGAATCGATGAAAAAGTGATTGAGGTTCAGCCAGCCAAAGGTGGAGAACCTCCAAAATTTGAAGGAAATGGCCCTTCTCGACATCAAATGGTTGATAAAAAAATGCGAGAAATATTCGCTTCCTCAGCACCATTTCGATACCTAGACACGCAGGCCGAGAGCCTACTAAACGATGGTAGACAGAGTTTTTTAAGTCATGGTTTGAACGAGAAGTCTTTAATTGAGCGTGGTGATGGAGTTGTGGTTTTCCCTTGGGCAGGGAGCGCTATGATCACTGCTTTCTCTCTTATTTTCCAGCATAAAGGTTACGATGTTTCCAATGAAGACTATGCTTTTACAGTAAAAAATATTGCTCATTCTGAAGCAATCAATGTTATTACAGCACTTGCTGCAGGGCAATGCCCAGATTTCGAAGAGATGGCTTGGGCGATTGAAAATAAGGCTACTGGTAAATACGATGGTTATCTTTCTGATGAAATTCTTGTGAAACAAGTGGCCTCCATCATGCCCCCGACAAGTGAATTTATTGCCGTTTCCAAACGTATTTTACAGCCTTCTCGATAAAATATTGAGTTAAAAAATTTAGTCAAAACCTATGACTAAATGCGCCGAATTTTCTTAAAAAACCGCAAAATCACAACCTCGGTAAAGTCTGGAAAAGGGGTGTTTTTAGGGTGATTTTAAGAGGGCAAGATAAAGGGCGTGGCCCAGAATGGGCCTAAGCCATTGTCTGCACATCATTTTTTCTGGCCCACGCAAAATTTTGCTGGGACACGGAATCGGCGGAATCCCCCATGCCACCTGAGAAAAGTGCCGGGACACGACTTGAAAAGGGCTGTTTTTAGGAATTTACGCCTATTTTAAGATAGGGATTTTTTGCGCTAGTTTTTTGACCACAAAGTGCTGACGGGCAGTGCAAAAATTCCGTCGCCAAATGTGAGCTTGTGTTCGCCGAGGTAAAAAACAATTCCCGTAAACTGTTTTGATTTACCGGGGCCAGTTTTTGCGAAGTCTTTTAACGCCTTCAAGCTTTCATCATTCACCGTGCTCGCGGCTTTGATTTCTATGCCGACTAATCGCGTGGCGCTTTCAGCGAGAATGTCGATTTCTTTCTGCCGCTCATTTCGCCAATGGTAGAGTCGGAAATCATGTTGCTGATAGGGTAGTGATTTTTGCAACTCACCATGAACGAATGTTTCAAGCATTGCGCCAATCGCGGTGGGGTTTGCATCGATGCCAAAACTATCGGGTGTTATCTCGCGCAGGGCAGCGGCTATGCCTGTATCTGCGAAATGATATTTGGGTTGTTTGATGTCGCGTTTGCTCTCACTTGAAGTCCAAGCACGGAGTTTGATAATCATTGAAAGCCTAAACAGAACGTCCATATACTCGTCCACAGTCTTTCGGTCTGTTGCAATTAGACGAGACAGAGTTGTCGTATTTGTTTCACAAGCTGTTCTGGCGGCGAGTTGTTCAATTAGCTGCCGTAAGGCATCCGTTTTTCGCACACGTAAAATATCCGCAACATCTCTATCGACAACCGAGTCCACGTAATCCCTGTATTGCCGTCCACGATCTCGGGTCTCAAGTTCTCGTATTTCAGGGAAGCCCCCCCGAAGGATAAAGTCGATATATTCGGCACGGGTAAGTTTATCTGGGGACCCTAAGTCCGCTAAGTTTGGGGACTTGGCTATCCCCCAATCCAAAATGTGAGAAGGCTTGCGGCGTAAGGTTTCTGCAATTGACATCGGCCAGAGTTTTATCGTGCGCATTCGTCCGGCAAGAGAATCCGCGATTTCCAACGACGTAAAGACATTTGACGAGCCTGTAAGTATGAATTGTCCCTTGCGGCGATCTTCATCTACGATTTTTTTAATCGCTAAAGCCATTGTTTTTGAGCGTTGAGCTTCGTCAATGATCAAAGGGTTGTCGCCTATATCGGCCATAAGCGCCCGTATCTGGCTCTCTGGGTCGCTTTCTATGGCTTTGAGCAGGACTTGGTCATCTAGGGTCACAAAACGCGCTCCTGAGCGTTCTGAGGCGAATATATCGCGCACAAAGGTTGTTTTCCCCGCTTGCCGAGGGCCAATGATATTGACAATGCGACTCGCCGCTAATGCGGCTTCCAATTCAGCCCGTAAATGTCGTGGAGCTAAGGTGTCATTGTTTGTCATATGCGAATCTCACTTGTTTGCGTGAGATGGGTAACACAAAATGCGTGAGTTGGGTAGTAGAATGTGCGTGAGGTGAGGAGTAGATATTGCGTGAAGTGGGGAGTAGAATAAGCGTGAGATGGATAATAAGGCTAATGGGGGCTATGCCCCCAGCGCCGTAAACCGCGAAAATCGGTTCCCCCTAAAGGTCGCCCCCAATTTTCGAGTTGACGCCGCTCCCCCATTAAGAGGGCTGATCATGGGTTTTGGTGCAAGCCCCAAAACCCTGTTTTGAGGAAGGACTAATAGGCCGCGCAAACGCTGCCTGGGGCCCTAATTTCTCGAATGCAGCTTTCCTCGAAAAGTTTATAGGCTCCTCTCAGTGGCGTTCTGAGGGCTTTCTGGAAAATTAGAGATAAGATGCTTGATTATACACTCGAATCAGCTTGATTTTGATTGTATCTGGGACGTGAATTTAGGTCAAATACTTACACACTCTCTTACACAAACACACTTTATGTATATAAAGTTATAATAAAATCAATGTCTTAAGTTTAAAGTTGCCGGATTCAAAATCCCGTTCCTTTGGAGTGTCGGTTCGATTCCGACCGCCCGTACCACAGCTTTCATTTTTGGCTTTAAACCCAACCCTTGCGACGCAGATCAATACATGTCGTAAAAGGCGGGTTTTTTCGCACGGCGGCGCTCGCGACCTTTTGGTTTACGGCCCTTGGGCGCTTGATACCAATCTTCGGCATCATAGCCCATCATGGCTTCAGATGCGGAGATAAAATCTTTAGTTTTGCGGTGACGCTT
>Ga0114957_1004652_pt1 | contig 11713 bp, 12 predicted proteins | sample BantaG_FD_87175 | JGI IMG/M metagenome (GOLD analysis project Ga0114957, IMG submission 87175) | Marine algal microbial communities from Bantry Bay, Ireland - BantryBay_4 metaG | ecosystem: Host-associated > Algae > Red algae > Unclassified | place: Bantry Bay, Ireland | collected 2014-11-21 | reverse complement strand
TGCTTTTGCCTGGCCGGCGGCCGCTCCACGGCGCCAGACAGCGCGGCGGCCGCGGCGGTCGCGGGCGCTGCCACCAAAGCAACCGCCATTGGCGGCCGCCGCGCATCCTCCTCCCCCCAACGTTCCTCGGCTCGTCCTCTACCCGCTGGGTCCCTCCCCCGGCAGAGCGAGCTGCGCTTCTGGGAAATGGGGTGTGTGACGTGGACACACACACGTTTCGGCCGTCTTGCCAACTTTATTCGATGGATCAAGCGTGGGGCCGTAGTCAACCGCCTCTCAGCCGCCCCGCTCGGCCGGATAGGATGGGCCGACCAATGGGCAGGTGACTGTGCTCCCGTCTTGACGACGCTGACCGCATGGGCGGCCCTCCATTGGAAAGAGACCGCAACCAAAACCCGACGAGCACCGCCGCACATTCGTCGCTGCAAGCGACAGCCCAAACAGAACGCCATTCTGTTCGAGCGTCTGTTGCCTAACTTATTAATACGCCCAACAGACGCGATTCTGTCACGGACATATTCGGTGCTGGGCGCTGGATCTCGTGATCTTCGGCAGGGCCGTGCAGCACATGTGATCGAGAACGGGATCGGGCTCGTGGATTAGGGCTGACGCGGGGAACAGCTTAGTTTGGCCCCATGCAGTCCTCCGCGTTGGAGTGGTTGCAGTTGCTTCCAACTACAAGTCGTAGACAATAACACTCTTCGCCTGGCATTGTACTGACCATTGCGGTGGGATAGACCTCGTCGTTTGTACGAAAAGGATGCCCTCATGTCGATGTACCCCCTCCTTGGTACCCGTACTGGCACTGTCGGCAAAACAGCTACCGACGCAATGCCTAGCGCGTCAACCCAATGCAAGACGGACAGGGACTCAGCGGTAGAACAACGCCGATAGGTGCGACACCAACAACTGCGGGAAGAGGACTGGCTGGGGTCTGCGTGGCGGGCGGGGAGGGGAAGGAACGACGGGAGCAACGCTGATGACATGACGACTGGGGTCCGCACCGTCGATGAGCTGCAGACCGTCGTGGACGTCGGCGTCTTTGGGTAGCACGTCGTGCAGCCAAAACAGCTCGCGCTCAAACAGGGCCTTGTTCCCCAGGTTCAGAGCGCCTGTGCCCCCAAGGAGGGACGGCAGCTTGGCGCGGTTGCGCAGATACGTGCGTACCTGCGAAGAGTGAGTGTACAATACATGCCAACAGAAGAAACAACGTGAGGGGCCGGAAACGAGGAATTGACTCATGTACACCAGGAGCACGACTGAACGTTGGAAACACGCTCGGAAGTGAGCACACAGATGCGGGACGAAGACCAAGTGGCACATGCGAACCAACACAGGAGCCCAGCCACACCAGAAAATAAAAAGAGAGGGAGTCCAGTACGCACCCGGAACGACACGTTTGAAAAATGGCCGTACACGCAGCGGATAACACGAATGGCGTTGTTCGGGCCCATCCAGGTCACCATGCTCTCGGTTGCCTCGAGCTCCGCGAGAAAGTTGGCGAGGACGTCCAGCATCGCCAGGCGCCCGTGTGCATCCTTGACAAACGAGTACGCCTGGAGCAGCCCCATGCACTCCTCAGGCGACTGCTGGAGGACGCGCCGAGTAGATGGGGCCGAGGGAGTGCTCCAGCTGCCTATGTTCTTAAGCGCGTGGGTCCTCTTCACAAAGGTTGACACTGCAACGGATGAAAGAGAGCCGTTAAGATGCCAAAATACACGCTTGATGTACTGGTACGCGATTGAGAGCGCCAACCCCTTAGCAGGCTTTCGTACGGGAAGCATCATCTTGTCCTGCACCTTCTTCACGGCTACCTCCTCGGAAACGTCCATGACTTTGGCCGCCGCACCAATAAGCAAGGTGTTGATGGTTTCCGCGCTGGGGTAGACACGCGACGAGGACGAAGCTGTGCGAATCTCCTTCATCAACGCCTCCAGGAACAGCTCCTGTGCACGAGAACATCCACGCAGCAAATTCGGCAACACCATAGCACGCAGCACAAAATGCCGAAAAAGCACGACAAGATGACAAGCTCACAATAGTGAGAAAGCCACGATAAGACGAACAGCTCACCATGTGTCTGAAGCGCACGACAAGATGACAACATCACCCGTGGGGTGCAAGCAGTGATGACATGCGCGCACATGGTACATGCGGCCAACCTACGACGAGCAAGCTCACACAACACAGCAGACAGGTACGCACCTTAAGCACAGCCACGAGCTCCACAGAGTTCCCAGAAGCGCCGTCCAGGTTGGGCGCCTGGGTACCCGCCATTGTCAGCCGCTCGCCTGGATTGTGTACAGTGCGGTCAAGCACCTCGAGGCGCTCTAGGACGACGCCGCTACCCGACTCGCGTCCGTCGGCGGCCGCCGCAATGCCGTCGATGCGCCGCAGTGTCGATGCCGACTGCGACTTGACGAACACCAGCTCCCCGCGAAGCCGGGTAAGCTGGCGGCGCACGGAGGAAAATCCGTTGCGCAGCGCTTTGTGCACGTCGTGCAGCGCAAGCGACAGTGGCTCGATCTCTAAGTCACGAGAAGACGCAGCACCAGCAGTCGCTGGGCGCGCGGTGCGAGAATGGTCGTCACGCCGCCGCTTGCCGAGCGATCGCCGAGCGCGGGCAGGCGACTCTGCCCCCGAGGCTGGCAGCGGAGACGCGGGCGGCGTAATGTACGCGGCAACGAGGGCGTCGTCATCCATGTCGCTGCTGCTCGCGTCCTCGGCGTCTGCGACCGGCGGCAGTGTCGTAGGCAACGAACGCGGCAGAGACGGTGACACGACGCGCTCCAGAGCAGAACGCGCCGTACCGGACATAGACACACCACGACGAGCAGCAGGAGGGGCAATCGGTGGCAGCCCTGCTCCCGAGGCATGAGCCGTAGCAAGAACGGCCTGTGCGTCCGGCATCCAAAATGCCGCCGTAAGAATGCGCGGGCTGCAACTGCGCGCAGCAAGCTGCGAGGCCAACGCCTCCGCAGTCGGCTGCACGGGCGGCGCTTCCGCCGGTAGCTCACCAACATGGGACGCGGGCGCCCCAGAGGTGGGCGTCGTCGACCGGACAGGAGCCGGGGGCGGCTGCTGCCCAGCCGTTCCCGAGCTGGAAAAGACTTCCACGTTGAAGTTGAAGTCGGCGTCAGCGGCACCGTCGGCCGAATCTTTTGCGCCACCTCTGGCGACGTCCGCTTCGGCGACAGCGTCAAGATCGCAATCTTCCCCGCTACCGTCTTCAGAGTAGGAGGCGCCGCCGTCCGAGGTAGAGCGCGACTGCGGCGGCGTCGGCGGACCCGCCACCATACGGGGGGCTGGAACAACAGTCATCACGGCGGCGCGACGCACGAACTTGTTCGTGAACTTGTTCGTGCGAAAGCGGTTCGAAAGGCTGGCACGAACCGCCTTCGAATCAAACTTCGAGCGACCCGCAGTGATACGGGAACCTCGCACCGCCCCAACGACCGGCGCCGCCCCAGAAGCGTGCGTGTTTCCAGCGGCCGGCACTGCAACGAACGCGGGCACACCCACGGCAGCGTACATCTCCCCAGCGGCGGGCGGCTCGTCGCCGACGGACGCCGCGTCGGCCGTCTCCACGGCACCGGACGGTAACGTCCACCCGTTGTCGTCGCACTTACGCTCCTGCGTGCTGACGCCGTCCTTGTACTCTTGGGAAGCGATATCCCCCGACGGACCACCAGCGGACGACGGTACAGGCGTCACCCACGTGTCGGGGTTGTCCACGTCGATGGGCTAGTTGAAGCGCGCAACCTTGGCGGGGCCCTTGCCTTTACCCGAAGCAGACGAGATCACCTCCGCCGTCAGCAAAGCGTCGACATCAATCACAACTTCGTCCGCGGTGCGCTTGGCGGACGAACGCGGCGCGACGCCACCGCTCATGGGCACGGACTTGGTGGGCGATGCCATCTTCGAGGAAGTTCTTGGAGGTCACCCGTCGAGGGTGGAGAAAGTGACGGCCAGCAACGGGGCAGCAGTAAAATGCACTGTGTTGTTGGGAATGGCCCGGCGGAAAGGAGTCACAGGGGGACGAGGGCACACAAACTCGGACGCAGGGGAAGGTGAGGGGAGGAAAGGCACGAGACGACAGAGACCGCCCAGACGCAACCTCTTGTACGCTTCCTGTAGACCACCAGGAGCTCCGAACGGCCCCTCCCGCAACGAGCGAAGCAAACAGGCACAAAAATGCCCTCGGGGCTGCTTCGTCCGCGCCGCGCTGGCCTTCGAGCCGCCACACCATTTCGCTCGGGGCCCTACCGTGGACGGGTCACGAGCCCATCCCCCAGCCCCCAAGCCCCGAGAGAAGCCCGCCGCAGCGCCTACCCAGGGTGCCACGCTGCGTGTCGGACCCATGGACCCGGGCGGCGTGTGCGGCGCATGTCCACTCGATGCAAGGAACGAACGAGCTCACCGCCAGTCGGTCCCAGGAAAGCAGCGTCATACGGACCTGGGCCGTAGGGGCCCACCAGGGCCACCAGCCACCCACCCTATGCAAGGAACAGTGGAAGCGCGAAGAGGGCGCAGAAGGATTCACGGGTGCGGACCAGGCCCATCAAAGGTGGCACACCCACGGAGGGGGGTGCAACTGGCAGAGAACACGGTCGTCGTGGCGCTTGGCAGACGACGGATGGGGACGGCGTCAGGCGCAGCGTGGGTGACGCCGCCGGCAACACGGTGCGCGATCGAACGACTTCACTGATCTCCTCGTTGGGCCATTCAGAACAGAAACAACAATTACTTTACCTTAAGCAGGCTACATTATGAAAAAGACCCCCTCCTGACGTGGGATCACCAATGCTGTCTTGCTCTGCGAGTGCCCTGGACACGGGCAGGTGGCGGTTGCTCACCCTGAACGCCACCAGGTGACGGCACCTGCAGTCTTGCTGCGGTGCGGCCACCGGCCCGGCACCCTTCCCGGCTTTTTTCCCTTCTGTTGCAGTGTCCGCAATGGGCAATGCCGGGTCCGTTGCACGTCGCCCTGGTCACACACCGGTACACAGCATCGTTTTTTTGTGGAGCATGTTAGGTTGACATCTCACTGTTCCGCCTTCTTTTTTCGAGCAGCCGCCGGTGCCCACGCCCCCACTTGACCGATTCCGTGGGCACGGTAGAGTAGTACCGTCCCCTCACAACAGTTGCCACTCTACCTGGCGCCAGGCGAAGCAGCCCATCGGCCCTCACGGCCTCCCTGGACAGTGGCCATACCCACTTGAGGACACCACAGCCCCCCTTCCTCGCTCTACATACTTCTCTACTCGGTGGCAGGCGGAGTACCACATTAACCTCCCCCTTCCCGTTTCCTTTTGCACTTGGTACGTTGCTGTTCGCTTCCTTTATTTTCTTCACCTCGCCCCCCGTACCAGACGACAGACCAGTGCCTTGAGCAGTGCGTCGACAGGAAAATAGCAGACTGAACGATCGTTGAAGAAACTAATATTCACCGCCATGTGTGTGCTTTTTGCTGGATGCGTGTCCTTGGTTGTGCTTATTCGGGTGGCATAGGTCCTCATGGATCCGTGGGGCCATGCTACCAGCGAGGCCTGCTGGCTTTGCTGGTACTGTCCACAGGTGTTCGGGTCTCGGTCTTCACGCATGCGCCATATAAGCACAAGACGTCCGCGGTGCAATCGACTTGTCCCCCCTGTGGAGTTCGTTGAGATCCACAACCGGCCGGCGGTGACCAGGCACCGGCGCGCCGCCACCGCTCCTGTGTCGGCGACGGGCACACCGAGTCGAGCCCCAGCCGCCCAGCGCGCGGGCGACCCCCCGCTTAACCGTCACACGCCTCCCGCTCCTCTCCTTCAGCGCGCGGGTGACCCCCCGCTCAACCGTCATACGCCTCCCGCTCCTCTTCTCCAGGATGACGGTGATGCGCTCGGTGAGCACCCTCTGATTGGCGGGCTTGGTGTCGTGCGTCTACCGTCAGACGCCTCCGCGAACGGGTCGCGCGTGATTCAGAGGCGTCGCAACGTTTTCAGACGTCAGTGGCCGCACGGATCCAAGCCTACTATGAGGCGATGCCGGAGGCCAGCAAGAAGCGTCGATTGGTGCCGCCATCTGTGGGCCAGCGACCGTCGCGGTTTGACACGCCGCTGTTGCGGCAGGCTCTCAAGTTTGCTTTGAGCGCCGGCGGGCCGGGCCTGTCGGAGGCGGACCAGAATACCTTCCTGTCGGTGCTCGTGCAGGCGGAGGACGGCGATCGTGCTCGGCATCGTGGCCGCGACCGTGGCGCATCGAGGCCCGAGCACGGTGTTGTGCGTCAAACAAGCTCAGACGACGACGAAGGCGAGCTCACACGCAAGTTTCCAAACAAGAGCTCTTTTGTTATTGCCGTGCGTGAGGAGCAACGACGGGTGCTCTCTAAGTTGTGCTGGGACCAGACGCCCGTGGAGGTGGAGGGGACGACGTATAAGTTCTACTCTCGAGACTTGCTGCTTGCTGCGTTGGACCTGCTTCTTTACGCCGGTCATGTGCAGCTGTGGGGTGAGAGGCTCGTAAATGGGCCAGACGGTACGCTCATGCGCGCCGTCATGATGGACAGTGACATATTTCTAACGGAGGAGGTCATTGTTCGCCGACGCCACGGCTCCCATTCTTTTGTGTTGGGTGTCCAACGTTTTGTTAATGAAGCTGTGGTGTCTTGGTCAGGAGCGCACTACATGTACCCCATCAGGGCACGTGTAGTCAACATTCGGGACAGAGCGGTGCAGTGGTTCACCGTCGGCTACATCCCACACGTCGGTAAGCCCGCCAGCCGCACCGCGCCCGCTCGACGCCGCGCCAGTGACTCACGAAACGCTGTGCTGCAGCGCTGCCGAGTCATCCTCCTCCGTCGATTTGTACCGGCTAGCCAAACCGGGGTGCCCGTGGAGTTTCCCGGTCACCAGATGCTGACAGCCGTGCCGCGCATTGTCGGCCTTGTCGCGGACCAGTTGGGGGAGAGGTCGGTGATGTGCCTGATGGGCAATGCGTGCGAGTTCTTTTGCTCACACTGCATTGTCCGGCGGCATGTGGCGGGAGGACCTGCTGTGGTCGGCGCCGCTCATCGTGACGTGACAACTCTCCTTGACGCGCAGCTGGACGGAGCAATTGTACGGGAGCGGGACCCGAGACCCTCGCTACGGGCCCTGTTGCGGACAGAGCACAGCTCCCTCGCATTTGTACCGGCCCTTGGCGCGGTCTGGGGCTTGGCTACCGATGATAAGCGGCTTTTTGACATCGTCTCCCTCGACCTCCTGCATGTATGGAAGCTGGGGGTAGTGCGCATGGTGGCACAGCGTCTTCCCTCGTTCATGTGAATTGCTTGTGCGGGCAAGAGCGCCCACCTCGGGCCACTGACAGATACTTTGGATGTGGTCAACTTGCGTTCATGGGAAATGGGGCACCTCTGTGTGCCCTCTCCCACTCCGCCTGGGTACGTCTTCTAGCTCCTCCTGGTATTTTCCGCGCTTTATGCATCTCTCTTATCGCGACTCCTTAGCGTCTGCGCTCGTTGTGGGAGTGGTGACGACGTTCGACCATCGGGGTGGTGAGCACGGGGCGGGGGGTATGTGCTGCCACTGGCACGTGCGACACGTACGCCGCACACCACGAGGAGGGGGAGAATCTTGGCTTGTCAACAGCAACAGCTGGCGGTCCGGCCGTCACCGGCGTCAGCCACTTTCCTTCCACACTGATGGAAACCAGAAAGCGTAATCTCTAATCAGGAGTTCTCCGTGTCGCCTTTGTTGTAAAACCTGTCTTACCAACTGCCTGTCTACGTCTTAGGTTCTTTGTGCCGCCCATGGAGAAGCAGCTCTAAATGACGGGGCGCTTATGGCGCCACGGCCTCGCGATGATGCCCCATTTGGTGGCTGGAGCTTGTGGTCCTGCGGAGCTGCCCCCTGTTCGGCACGCCGACGCTACCCCAGCGCGGGTAGTCGACAACCGTGGTTCATCGTCGCGCGGCGACGAGGAGCTGGAAGACAGACATGCCCCCGACGACGATGTCCTGCATGCCGCGGAGGAGGAACTCCAAGGCCCGATTGTACCCGATATCGTCTCCTCGGCAAAGTACAGGCGGTTGTTTGGCACACTCCCACTCCACCGAGCCGTCCTGGATGTCTTCTGTCGTATGGCGGCCCTTAGTGGGCGCCATATGGGCGATAGAGTGGCGGAGACGACCCGCATGTCCGAGCAGCAGATGCGTTCTCTCGCGGTCGAGGCTACAGAGTTCATCGTCGAATATGTAGACCTGCTTTTCGAACCCGCCCACACAACCAAGGCGCACCGGCTCGCCAACCACCTGCTGGCCGCGCTGCTTGGAAACGGCAACCTGTGGGAAGGTGACACCAGCGAGAACGAGGTCTTGCACGGCCCGTGCAAGCGCATGTACGCCCGCACGAATAAGCGTGGGCCAACCATTGTGTTGCAGATGATGAGGGCCGCCGAGACGCAGTGCCAAGTATTGCACGAGCTCCAAGGTCTCGATAGCGAGAAAGTCGACAACGACGACGAGTTATTTGACCTGTTGGGGGAGGTGGGTGGTGCCGGTGACGTGGCCATGGCGCCTGTCCCCACACTGTCGAGATCTCGTCGTGGTTTGAGGATGCGTGTCGCGGATGCGGAGCGGCTGCCGGGCATGGCTGGCCTCTGCGCGTTGCTGAGCAAGGGTGCCGACTGGTCTCTGGTCGTGTCCCCGTCCGCTTCGTTGCACTGTACGTATGAGTGGGGCGCGGACGGGGTGGTTCAGACAGCGTGCGCCACCGATACGTACATGGGCAAGCCGCGTTACGATCACGTTTGGTACACGGATTCGTGCGGCGAGAGGCGGTTGGGGTGGGTCCGGTTGGTCGTCCGCATGCTCAGCGGCGTCGCCAACGACTTTATTGTGGTGCGGCGCATGGAGGAAGTTCCCTCGCTACCCAGTTGCCCGCTCACGCGGTCAGGCTGCAAGCGACTGGCGTGGTCTTTTCTAACTCCTGACGCGGACTGGCCCGCCCTCGCTCACGTGCCGCTGAACAATATTCTTCGGGTCGAGCACGTCGTCCCTGACTTTGCTGACTTGGGAGACTGGCTTGGTCTGCGCGCCATGCCATCGAACACCTCGGACACTGCCGCCGAGCGTCGCACTGAACGCTTCTTAACCAACTTCGTCTACCCTTTTACATCTCGCGTGTTGAATCCCAGTAGCTAGGCGAGCCACCGAAGCGACGGTCGGCGGCAGCATGGCGGCGCCACCGACGCGACGGTGGGCGGCGGTATGGGGGCGCCACCGACGCAATCGTCGGCCGCCGTATGGGGGCGCCACCGACGCGATGGTCGACGGCATCATGGGGGCGTCGCCGACGCGACAGTCGGCGGCGGAATGGCGGCGCCACCGCAACGGTCGGCAGCGGCGTCATGACGGCGCCTCCGACGTAACCGTCGGTGGTGGCGCGGGGGTGCAGACGCAACGGTCGGCGGCAGCACGGGGGCGCCACCGACGCGACGGTCGGCGGCAGCATGGCGGCGCCACCGACGCGACAGTGGGCGGCGGCATTGGGGCGCCACCGCCGCAATCGTCGGCCGCCGCATGGCAGCGCCACCACCGCGACGGTCGGCGGCGGAATGGCGGCGCCGACGCAACGGTCGGCGGCGGCGACATGATGGCGTCCCCGACGCTACCGTCGGCGGCGGAATGGCGGCGCCGACGCATCGGTCGGCGGCGGCGGCATGACGGCGCTCCCGACGTTACCGTCGGCGACGGCGCGGGGGCGGAGACGCATCGGTTGGCGGCGGCGCGGGGGCGCCGACATGCCGGTTGGCGGTGGCATGGAGGCGCCACCGATATGACGGTCGGCGGGGGCATGGGGGGGGCGAGGCGGTGCTGCGGCCAAGAGCGGCGTTGGCCGGGCGACGTTGGGCGGGGTGGTGTGAGGATTGGGACGGTCAGCAAAGAAACGGGCATGGGCATGGGGCATGTGATGGAGTACGGGCCAGGACAGATGGCGGTCGTGTGGCTGTGGCGGGTAGTGAGCTGCTTGGAGTGGCGCTGCCTGTTTGTCTGGCGTGATGAAATGAAGTCTTCTCGCCATGGCCTGGCTAGTTCAAAATGCCTTTGCAAGGCTCCATGAAAGTCGCGTGTTGTGCTGCATGCACTCCCGTCAGGTGGGTTTCAAGTCCCTTCAGACAGTCAGTTAGGAGCACCTAATCATCTCAGCCCACGATCTGGTCAGCTAATGCACGTATGTGAGCCGTTTCGCACACGAGATCTTGGAAAGAGCCTCAGCACCCCTCAAGAGACCCAAACAGGGGAGCCGAACACAATGGTATTCTGTTCGGGCTCTGTTACCCAAACAGATGTCCAAACAGAAGGGCAGTTGTTTGGCTGTTGTCCAACGGCTATTCTGTTCGGCGTTTCGTTGGGCTCCCGCTGGTAGAGACGTTCCGGTTGCGCGTTGCAGCCGCGGCTGCAACGCAGTGGCGGCGCCGCCACTCGCCTGCCGCGCGGCTGCCCCGTTGCCCGCCCCCCGCGGCGCGTTGGGGGCGCCCACCCCCCGCGCCGTCTGCTGGCCGCCGCCGTGACTGGCGCGCGCCGCCCCCGTCGGCGGCGGCGACGGCGGACACGCGCGGACACTGTCGACGCGCCCGTGTCCGCCGCGGCCGCGCGCGCGGCGGCGGCGGCGGCGGCGGCGGCGGCGGCGGCGGCGGCGGCGGCCGGGCCGGTTGCCACGGGGCGCCGTGGCGCCGCGCCCGCCACGCCGCGGCGGCCACCCCCGGGGGCGGCGGACAGCGCGGGGCCGCGGGGCGCCGCAGACGGGCGGCGGGGCGCGCGCGGCGCGGCCGCGGGCGTCGCCGCCCCGCGCGCGGCGGGCGGCGGCGCACCGCGGGTGCCGCCGCCGTTGCCGCCGCGGGGCGCGTAAAGCGCCGCCCCGCGCCGGCGGTCCGCCGGCCGGCCTGCTGCTCCCGCCCCGTCGCCGCACGCGCGCTCACCCTCGTGCCATTCAAGGGCTTGGCCGCACGCTGCTGCTGCTGCTGCTGCTCTACCAGCGTCGGCGTGCCAAAGGTGCGCCGCTCCTGTCCGCCCTGCCCCCCCCTCCCCCCCCCGTCCCCTCCCACGCAGTCATGGTGCGCGTCCGCCCGCTCTCCGCCGCCCCGCGGCCGACGGTCACCGCGGCCGCGTGGGCGCTGGCGCTCGCGCTCGCCCTCGTCGCCGTGGCGTTGCCCGCCCCCGCCGCCGCGTGTCGCTGCCGCCGCCCGACGCTGCTCGGCTCCTACTTTGGAGCGCGCATCACGTCGGTGGTCATTGCCACCCCCCAGCGGGTCGTGTCGGACGATGGCGGGCGGCGCACGTACGGGCTGCTCGGCGGCCCGTACCCCACCAACACGACCGTGTACAAGGGGTGCCCGCAGAAACTCGAGCGCTTCTCCGTGTACGGGCCGGGAAACTCATGCCAGACGACTTTTGCGCTGGGCGTGCCCGTCCTCCTCTTCATCAGGGACGACCGCTTTGTCGGGCCGTGTGATTACACGGTGCCAGCGTCCGAGCTGACGCCGGGGGACGTGGCTTTCCTCGCTCGCCGCGCGGGGTGTGCGAACGCGACGCCGCGGCCGGGATACGGCGGGGGGGGGCGGTACCCTACCACGTGGGCGGCGTTGTAAGGGCGCAGGCGGGGGAAGGGGGGGGGGGGGGGGCGGACGGGGCGGGGGGGGGGGGGGGGGGGCGGCGCGCCGGCCTCCGGGT
>Ga0114957_1004648_pt1 | contig 11718 bp, 9 predicted proteins | sample BantaG_FD_87175 | JGI IMG/M metagenome (GOLD analysis project Ga0114957, IMG submission 87175) | Marine algal microbial communities from Bantry Bay, Ireland - BantryBay_4 metaG | ecosystem: Host-associated > Algae > Red algae > Unclassified | place: Bantry Bay, Ireland | collected 2014-11-21 | reverse complement strand
TGACATTGCTGGTAAAAACGAGGCGGATCCATCTTCTTTTAGAGCGGCTTTGTATGCAGCTATGGATTTAGCTAGAAATAGAAAAGAGTATAAAGAAAGCAGAGAAAATCAACTTAGAAAAAAGCCAAAGTCATCAGAAAAAAGCTGAGTTTAAGGTTCTAATTCTATTGTCTAGAAAACTCAGCGATCGGTTTATTATCTGATAACTTTGGCAAAGTGTGTATCTAAAGGATAGACAAGATACACGTGTTTCTCAAATTTAATTTCTAAGATTATTTTAATTTTTCCTTTAACGGATAAGGCCAAAAGTCATACTGATATAACTCATATTGCTCAATTTTCTTGACCAATTTTTCGGCATATTTTGGATCTGTGGCATAACCTGCCTTTTTTAATCCTATAGCCCAGCTGATGTAATCCGTGTTAGGGTAATTAAAAAGATTCTCGTAATTAGTGGACTTCATTAAAAAATTAGAATGGTCCACGTAAGAGTCTAGTGAATTTTCATATTTTCTAAAACATGATTCCAGTAATTTACCTTGGTCATCGTAATCATCATCTAAATGATAATAACGTTGTCCCATCCAGTAATTTTTACATTTAATCCCAAAATGGTTGTTTGCTTTTGTTGCTAAAGGGCTTCTTCCATAATTAGACTCATGGAGACCTTGAGCAAGGATAATACTAGCAGGGATGCCACTACGGTGCATTTCTACAACAGCAAGTTCTTTATATCTATCGATATAATTTTTAGAAAGATTTGATTCTTTTGATGGTGACATTATAAATACCAACGGAAAGAACAGAAGTAAAACTATTTTCATCTCAATACGGTTTGGCTAAGTTATTTCAAAACCTGTGCCAAACATTACAATTTTATGTAATATGTTATTTTATTCGATGATTGTTATTTGTTTCGTATTGATTAAATGATATCCGTCATACATTCTTAAAAAGTATTGACCGCTTTTGAGATCGGTGCTAGGGCGCAATGTAAAATGATCATCTCCATCTATTGTTTTTGCTAAGTGATTTACCATCCTTCCTAAATTATCATACAGATAAAAATCTATTTCTCCTTTTACGTTATTTGTGGAGACTTTTATTTCATCTGCTGAAGCAGGATTAGGATTTATTGCAAAAGTTTCATCATTCGATTTTAATCGAATGGATCTGATCGGTGAATAAGAGAAGTTCCCATCATAATCGACTTGCCTTAATTTATAGTAGCTTGTACCGGAGTGAACATTTGCGTCTATAAATTCATAATTATTTTCTACGGAACTATTTCCACTTCCTTTTACCTCGCCAATGGTTTCATAGAGACGACCATTAGTACTTTTTAAAACTTCAAAATAACTATTGTTTATCTCGCTAGCGGTAGACCAGTTTAACAATGCGGTTTTATCATTTTCTAAATTAACTCTAAAATTTCCCCATGTAACGGGAACGGCTACTGCATATTTTAATATTCTCAATCCTGACTCAATATCACTGACCAGAATACAACCTGAATTTAAGTATGGGTAAGTACCCCAGGCACCTGCAAATCCGGAATATCCATTACCATCATTTGCTGAATACGTATCGTAGTAACCGATGTGCTCAGGATCATCAGGATCACTTATATCGTAGACGTGTAAGCCATCATGATAGTAGGAAATAAACAAGGTATCAAATTTTACAAAGGGATTATGAGGTCTATTATTTGTTGCGGCGGGTGCCTCGATAGGATCTTTAAAATCGCCCTCGAACGAGATATCTGGATTATTTCCATCTAAATCATTTAATGATAAAATTTGTACTGGCATACCGATTGGAACTTCTTCACATACATAAGCATAATCTTCGTTATCAGTATTCCAACTACTATGAGTATACTCACCAGTTTGGTAAGATGCAATAAAAGAAATGTCGTTTAAATCGGATACATCCCATGCTGCAAATTCTTGCCAGTTTCCATGAGACGCGTAGGCAATGTCGTTTTTTACATTGATGTCGTGAATGTAATAGTTAGTGGAGGTGGGTACACCGTGTCTCTGTATATCTAGGTTAACATTTTCTATTAACTCTGGCTTATCTGGATCAGAAATATCTAAAATTACCATCCCTTCAGGTTCCGTATTAGATCCTACGGCATATAAAGTATTTCCATCAATAAATATATTATGGGCTCTAGTAAAAAATTCTGTATCACTATAAACTTCCGTAACACTACCTCCAGGTAATCCAGAATAGTCTAAAATTACCAGTCCCTCTCCACAGTTATCACAAACGGCATAAATGTGATTGTTGGCCGTTTTAAAATCTCTCCATATATTATTACTTCCTGTAGGTTGGAATGAGGCTACCTCTACAGGGTTAGAACAATCTGTAACATCGACAATATAAATAGTAGAAACGCTTCCAATAACGGCATAATCGCTTCCTCCTTTCTCAAAACCCCAGATATCATTATAATCTTCTCCTATAGGGTCGTAAAAACCGACTTCTATCATATTCCATGATTGGTTTTGAGAAAACATGATGGTATTAAAAAAATATAATAAGAATACTGCAACGATTGAGCGTTTCATTATTGTAGGTTTAATGATAAAAGTGGAGGGACTATTACTTTCCTAAAGTTATAAATATTCTTTTGGAACAGGAAAAATTTAAACACAGTTATAAGTCAGTAGAGAGTATTTATATTAGCGGTAGGAATGATAACACAAAGAATAATAGGAAAATATCAAGGTACAGAAGAGGGTCCTTTGCTCATTTGTATAGGAGGAATGCATGGAAACGAACCAGCAGGCGTAAGAGCCATCGATTTAATGAGTAAAATGCTAGAGGTAGAACCTATTACAAATCCAGCCTTTAGTTTTAAGGGTAGTTTTTTGGGTTTAGTGGGAAATACAAGAGCTTTTTATCAGAATCAACGCTTCCTCAAAAGGGATATGAACCGTATGTTTATTCCTGAGATCATAGAATCTATAAAGAACAAAGAAATCGGTGACTTAGAGGAAGAGGAATTAGAAATCAAAGAACTTTTGGAGTGTATTCATTCTCATATAAAAAGTATACAGGCAGATAGAGTTATCTTATTAGATTTGCACACCACCTCGTCTTCTGGTGGAATATTTTCTATTGCAACAGATGACCATAAAAGTATCGACATAGCAATGGAATTACATGCCCCTGTTATAGTAGGCATGCTTAATGGTATCAAGGGAACAACACTGCATTATTTTAATGAAAAAAACTTTTCTATTCCTATTACGCCAGTCACTTTCGAGTCAGGACAGCATGAGGAGGAGTTATCTGTAAATCGAGCAATCGCTGCTATTACTAATTGCATGCGTACGATCGGATGTATAAGAGCGGAGGATGTTGAAAACAAACATGATAAAATATTAATAGAATATTCTAAGGATCTGCCTAAAGTGGTCAATTTAGTAGAACGATTTTCTATTACGCCCGAAGATGAATTTAAAATGTTACCAGATTATAAAAACTTTCAGTCTATTAAAAAAGGTGAGGTTTTAGCCATCAGTGCATCGGGTAAAATTCATGCATCAGTAGATGGAAGAATTTTAATGCCCCTGTATCAACAAAAGGGAGAAGAGGGATTTTTTATTGTTCAAGAAGTAGAAGGTTATTAACTATGAAATTTATAGAAGAAGAAATCATAGATAAAACAATAGCGTTATTAAATCTTGAAAATCCAGATACTTATATTCAGGAACTTTCTAATGACCAACCATTTTTAATTCAGTTTATAGCTACAGAAAACTTTAAACTTTTAAGAGACGAAGAGTTTGACACATTGATATTTTTACTTTCTGTAATCTGGCGGACTGTAAAAAATGAGGAAGACCCAGAAGAGGTCAGTGCTCAAACCATAGAGGAGTATGATGAGAAAAACTGGGCTGTAGTGAATGAAATAGGAAATAAGAATTTTGGTAAAGTTTTAGATCATTATTTTGATAATTATCCGCAGGAAGATTTATTGGCATTTGTGGAGGATACTCTTGCAGGAGAGGAATCGAATATATCACAGGTAGGAAAAGAACTCCTTCTTATAACCTGTAAGACATTTATCGACAGCCTAGATCAAATGTAAATATTATATCCATCGAGCTCAAAATTATTTCCTGCAGGCGGGCACGATTTTAACTATGGTTGAACTTGTTTTCTACTTCGATTACTAATATGATTTCTTCTTATATAATGCGGCATTAGAAACAACTAAGGATCTATTTAAATTTTAGACTCTACTATTTTGATAATTTCTTTTTCTGAAGCAATAGCTTTATTTAAAACCGCTTTGGCTTTTAATAAAACTTTACTTACATATTTTACATCATCTAAATCCTTGCAATTTATGAGCACATTTAAGTATGCACCATGTACTGCTGTTTTTGCACAGAGGGCTCCCACTCCAGCATCCGATACAGAATTAGGATTTCCATTTTTTGCCATGTTTTTTAATATCGGAAAACAATTATTAGAAGCCGTCATTACTTTAAAAGGAATTTCAATGGCATTTTTGGTAGCATCTTGAATGGCCTTTTTACGAGTTTCTTTTTCTGCGGACGTATTTTTAGGTAATCGAAAAGCAGATATAATTTGATTAAACGCAGCGGTATCCTCATCTACTAGAAACAATAATTCTTCTTTTAATTTTTGTCCATTATCTGCTACAGTAGAAAAGTTTTCCCATTGGTCATCCCATCCTCTTTTATGACTAGATAAATTAGCAACCATTGTTCCTAATGATATTCCTAAAGCTCCTACATAGGCAGCAATACTTCCTCCACCAGGTGCGGGACTTTCTGATGCCGTTTCATCTGCAAATTGAGATAAGGTTTGTGTAACTAAGGGACGGATATCTTCTGATCGTAAAACATATTCTATTATTTTTTTCTCAGGATCAAAAGGACTTAGCTCATCTAGCCCTAAGGATTTAACAGCTATGTGTATGATTTCTTTTTCTGAGACGCCAGTAGATCTTTTTTGTTTTTTAAGAAAGTAGTTACCTGCATCTAGCATCACACCCAGGGGGACTAGGCCTACAATTTCTGAGCCTGTGACTCTTATTCCTCTTTTATCTGCACTTTTAGATGTTTCTTCAAAAGCCTTATGCAAAGATGTTTGTTTAATATTAGTTAAGTTCATGGATATCTGAGCGATCCCATATTCTTCAATAAACCATCCGATAGCTTTTACCGATTTACATTTTCCCTTAGTACGTAAAGGGTTTCCTTTTTTGTCTTTAATGATTTTACCAGTTACCTTACCTCCAACTCTTTTAATTCTCCCGTTTTCTCTAATATCGAACGCGATAGAATTTGCTCGACGAACAGATGTGGTGTTTAGATTTATGTTGTAAGCAATTAAAAAATCTCTTGCCCCTATAACTGTAGCTCCTGCTCGAGGATTAAATTTTGCGGGACCATAGTCTGGTTTCCATTTAGGATCAGCTAGTTTTTGAGGAAGGCCTTCATATTCCCCTGATCGTACAGTTGCTAAGTTTTTTCTTTCTGGTTTTGTGGCAGCAGCTTCATATAAGTAAAAAGGAATATCTAACAAGGACCCTGCTTTTTTTGCAAGGGCTACGGCATATTCTGCCGTTTCCTCCATTGTGATATTAGCAATAGGAATAAGAGGACATACATCTGTTGCTCCCATACGCGGATGTTCTCCCTCGTGCTTAGACATATCTATAATCTCGGATGCTTTTTTAATAGCCATAAATGCGGCGTCGATTACTGGTTGGGGTTCGCCCACAAAAGTGACTACGGTACGATTAGTGGCTTTTCCTGGATCGACATCTAATAGTTTAACACCATCTATTTTTTCTATTTCGTCCGTAATTTGTTTAATAATGGACATATCTCTGCCTTCACTAAAATTAGGAACACACTCGATTAATTTTTTAAGAGCCATAATTGATTGATCTAAAATTTGCTATTTGTCATTATTTTGGACAATATTAAAGATTCAAAGTTAAGTCGGTTTATTTATATGCAGTTCATATTCAAATCAATAATATTTCTTTTCCTTAATTGTGGGGTTGTAACTCTATCGGCACAGCAGGTATCTGTATCTAAAGAATTTAATCTACGTAATGATTATAGCTATGAATTATTAGGCAACCTAGATGGGAATATTATAATGTTTAGAGATAGAGGTGGTGTTTATAATGTTGAGTTATTAGATGAGGATTTGACATTTAAAAGAGCACAGGAATTGAGATTTGAAAAGCAAAAAATCAGTATTCTGGGTGTTTTAGCCCAAGATACTAGCTTTACCATTTATTATGGTTTTAAGGATAGCGGTAAACGATATGTGCATGCTCGTACATATAATAACCAAATCGAATTAGTAGATTCTAATTTATTACATGTTGAAAAGAATAAAACCTTTAGACAAAAATTTAATTTTTCCATATCACCTGATAAGACTAAGGTTCTGTTGTTTGGTAGGCATGAAAATAATGCCATGAATCTTATTGTAATAGATCAAGACTCATTAACTACAGTTTATGATGATCTGATTAATTACGAAGATTTTAATTTTAGGTCTGACTTTAAAGATGTACTTATCACTAACAAGGCAGAAGTAATTTTACTTTTTGAAAAGCATAATAGGAGGAATAAAAAAGATGAACATTATGCCGAAATCAGTTTTGTTAGTCCTAATGTAAATGATGTACAGACGATTAAAATGGATCTTTCGGGAATATTAAGTTCTGACATTGAATTAGATTTTGACGAAAGAAATCGGAATATTTTAGTTTCCGGATTATATCATGAAAAAAATAAAATTTCTTCTTCTGGATATTTCTTTTTAAAAACGAATGTGTCCCAAATTGTAGGAATGCATAAAATAAATTTTATTCCTTACAGTAAAAATATACTCAAGGATGTCTATGGAAAGTTAAACAATGTCGAAACGGAATTACAACATTATAAAATAGCTGACGTACTCTTTAGAGAGGATGGTGGCTTTATGATGATTACAGAATTACAAAAAGAATTATCACGTAGAACCTACTATAATGGATATAATCGACGTAATGATATTCAAGATAATTTATGGAAAGACTATTACAATGAAAACTTGATTTTATTCTCTTTTCATCCAGAAGGAAATATACACTGGAATAAAGTGTTACATAAAAAGCAATTTTCTCAGGATGATGATAACGTGTATAGTTCTTACTTTATGTTTAAAACTCCATCACGCCTCAGACTTTTATATAACGATGAGATAAAAAAAGATAATACTGTTAGTGAGTATGTAGTTGATCCTTTAGGTGATTTTACCAGGAACAGTGTAATGAGTACAGACTATCAAAAGTTACGATTACGATTTAAAGATGCGCTTCAAATATCTAAAGACGAAGTTTTAGTACCAAGCGAGACAAACTTCAAATTGAACTTAGTAAAAATTAAATACTAGATAAATAAGATTGAGAGTCTAAAATTATTAATAGCTTTGTGTTAAGAAAGTAGAAAAATGAATTTAAAAAGATCATATAGAAATTGTACAGTTATGCGTAAGCGCTGATACTAGTCTATTGTTCTTTTACAAAAATATAGCCTTGTTGATGCACTATCAACAAGGCTTTTTTATTTATGAGACTATTAGAATTATATAAAAACTCTTTTGACGGGCTCTCACCTGATGTGTGGAAGATCGCATTGATTTATCTAGTAAATCGATGTGGGGAGATGGTTATTCCGTTTATGAGTGTGTATCTCTCTTCTCAGCTTGGATTTACCAAAGGAGAAACGGGAATTACGCTCATGTGTTTTGGGCTAGGGGCGATTATCGGTTCTAATGTCGGAGGTTACTTAGCCGACCGTATCGGCAATTTTAAAGTGATGACCATAAGTCTTGCTGCAACGGGATTTGCTTTTATGTGCATCGTTTTTTTTCAAACATTTGTACTTCTCAGTCTTTGGTTATTTATAACAGCGTTATTTAGTAGCATGTTTAGTCCTGCTGCATTTAGTGGGGTGGCACTTTGGGGTAAACCCGAAAACAAAACCAGAGGATTTTCATTATTACGTATGGCTATAAACCTCGGAGTGGCTATCGGACCTACCATCGGTGGATTACTTGCATATTATGTGGGATATAAGGCATTATTTATTGTAGACGGTCTCACCTGTTTAATTGCGGTCATCGTTCTACAAAAAGTACTCAGTCATCGAAAGAAAAAAATAGAACGACCTCAAGAGGTGGAAGAGAGTAATATGTCACCTTTTAGAGATTGGGTATTGATGCTTTTTCTATTTTTTAATCTGATAAATATGATCGCCTTTTTCCAGATTATATTTTCTGTACCCGTTTATTTTAAAGAAGAAATATTGATGAACGAGAAACTGATCGGTGCTTTCTTTACGCTTAATGGTCTTCTCGTTTTTGCATTAGAAATGCCACTTGTTTATATAATCGAGAAAAAGAATAATTACTTTAAACCCATGGTCCTAGGAGCGTTCTTAATAGGAATAGGGTATGCCGCATTAAGCCTATTTGATAATCCCTTAGTTGCTATTCTTATATATAGTGTTTTAGTTGCTTTAGGAGAAGTGATAAATTTTCCATTAATACCTTCTCTTGCAATGAGAAGAGCGGATGAGCAAAATCAAGGAAAGTATATGGGTGTGGTTTCTATGATGTTTGCGATGGCATTTGCAGTGGCCCCTCTTTCTGGATTACCGATAATTGAAAAAATAGGATATCACACTTACTGGTATGCGGCAGCGGCTTTTTCTGTTATTTCAGGAGTTAGCCTTTGGTTATTAAAAAGTAAATTTGAACGATCGTCTTTAGAGTAGCTTATTTTTTAGCTGGTAAAATTTGTCCGGTTACTTCTCCAAAACCTACACGGATTCCATCCTTCTCTGCATAGCCTCGCATGACTACGGTATCGTAATCATTTATAAATTTCCGTTCGGTACCATCCGTCATTTTTAAGGGTTTAGAACCTTTCCAAGTGATTTCTAGCATGGATCCATAACTGGTTTTACTTTTTCCACTAATTGTTCCACTTCCGTATAGGTCTCCTACATTTATGTTACACCCATTTACAGTATGATGAGCCAGTTGCTGACTCATGTTCCAGTACATATATTTAAAATTAGAATTACAAACTATGGTTTCCTCTCCTGTCTTATTCTGAATTCCTACTTGTAGATTAATATCAAAGTTTTTCTTTCCTCTAGTTTTAAGATAAGGAAGGACTGCCGGCGTTTGTTTTGGTCCTGCAACTCTAAAATGATCCAGTGCTTCTAAAGGCACGACCCACGGAGAAATAGACGAAGCAAAGTTTTTACCTAAGAAGGGTCCTAAGGGAACGTACTCCCATTTTTGAATATCACGAGCTGACCAGTCATTAAACAACACCATCCCAAAAATATACTCCTCTGCCTTAGAACATTTTACACTGTCTCCTAAAGCTGTGGACTTTCCGATTACAAAACCCGTTTCTAATTCAAAGTCCAGCAATTTACAAGGGCCATACTTAGGTTTCTTTGCACCCATAGGCATTTGTTGTCCCTTAGGTCTTCTGATAGGTGTTCCAGAAACAATTACAGAGGATGCTCTTCCATGATATCCTACTGGGATGTGCCTCCAGTTAGGGAGTAACGCGTTTTTAGGATCTCTAAACATTTTACCCACGTTAGTGGCATGTTCTTTAGAAGAATAGAAATCGGTGTAATCCGTAATTTTTATCGGTAAATGTAGCTGCACTTTTTCTCTAGGGATTAACGCTTTAGGGTGTGCTCTTAATTTACTACGGCTCGAGCTCAAAAGTTTAGTTAAGTCTTCTCGTAGTAATCCTGTTTTTGCTTTTCCCAGTGCCATCATATCATTGATATAATCGTTCTTAAAAATGGCTTTATCGATTTTAGATTTAGATAGTAATCCGAGACTTGCCACGGCGTATAAATCGACTACATAATCTCCTATAGCGACACCGATTTTTTTAGGCTTATCGCCAATGGAAAAGATTCCATAAGGGAGATTGTAAATGGAAAAATCAGATTGTGGATCTATTGATACCCAGGATTTAAATTTCTTAGTTGCCATCTCTTGACATTTTTTGTTGTGCAAAAATACATTTTGTGGTAATATCTTTATCAGAAGGACAGATATCAATTAGAAATAGTTTATCTAGAGATTAATTACTCTTATGGAGAGACTTAAAAATATATGTTTATTACTTATTGCAATGCTAACTCTTAGCAGTCAGGATGGAATAGCACAAAACTATTTTAATCGAATTATTGAATTTGATGATGCCGTTCCACTACCTAATGAATTGATACAAATCACTACTGACTCCTTTGTGATCAACGCCAAGACCATATTAAATTTGAAAGATTCTAATATGATCATAGAATATGATGCCCAATCCGATGAATATATTAGATATGATTTAGAAGGAATCAGTCCCAATAGAAGATCCTTATTAAAAATCAAGGATCACTATTATCTGTATGCAACGAATAAAAATAATGAAAACGATTCTTTGACCTTGATCAAATTAAATGAACAATTTGATATTATTGAGCAGAACAATTTTTCGTCTCCTGAAACACTTATCCATCAAGCTAGAGTTTTAGAAATTAACAACTCCATTTATGGAGCCAGTGCCTATGATCCCTCAGGAGATCCTACTCGATTTACCCATTTTAAGAAAATAGATACGACAGGAAATGTCATATGGACAGAGAATTATTTTGATGATTTAAGAGCTAAAGGGGATTCCGATTATTCAGTGACACCCGACCATCACATCCTAAGTGCCAATGTGATCCGTTTTGATATTTTTGATACATTCCCGCAGGTGGTCAAAACAGATACCTTGGGTAATGTCATCTGGAGATATGATCATTTTGAAGAAACAGGGTCTACATCTTCTCCAATTGTAAATTTGAGTAACGGGAATATAATTTTTGGACAGGCTATAGATTTATCAATTAATGAACTTATTATAAAATGGATTTGGTTAGACGCTAATGGAAATTATTTGAAAGAGAAGTTACAATTACCATATGAACAATTTGAAACTTATGGTATTAGCAATTTTATTGAAGGAAGAGGAGATTACTTTTTCGGACATGGATTTTATAGAGAGAATGCTCCAGATTCTTCTAGTCAAGAAAGTTTTGGTTTAATTACGAAGTTTGATAATGATGGAGAAGAAATATGGTCCCATCGTTATAAACATCCGGACTATAATCTCAATGGAGATTTATATAGTCTTATAGATATGATAGAAGAGGAAAATGGAGACCTAGTCGTTCTAGGACAGATTTCCAGATTTTCTGATCCGTCTCCATTTAAGGTGTGGTTATTTAGATTAGATCCTACAGGCTGTCCAGATCCTGCTTACTGTGATGAGTTTATCAATTTTACAAATACAGAAGAAACAACACCATCTTTTAAAAATGTAAAAATCTATCCTAATCCATCCTCATCATTTATCTATATAGACTTACCAAAATCGCATAGCTCTGGTCTACTAGAAATTATTAATTCGTATGGTCAGGTTGTTAAAAAAGAACTCACTACAGATGCTGAGCAACATCAGATCAAAGTTTCAGATTTCCCTAATGGAACCTATTATGTAAAATTCCATGATCCAAAAGAGGCGGTGATTTATCGGAGTAGTTTTTTAGTGATAGATTAGAAAATTACTGCTCAGAATTTATT
>Ga0114957_1004646_pt1 | contig 11720 bp, 10 predicted proteins | sample BantaG_FD_87175 | JGI IMG/M metagenome (GOLD analysis project Ga0114957, IMG submission 87175) | Marine algal microbial communities from Bantry Bay, Ireland - BantryBay_4 metaG | ecosystem: Host-associated > Algae > Red algae > Unclassified | place: Bantry Bay, Ireland | collected 2014-11-21 | reverse complement strand
TCCACAACCCATAGTTTTATCAATCCTGTATCTACGGCTCCTAATGGTTCGCTAAACGTAACTAACAACGGTTTTAATGGATTAATTTTAGTCGCTGCGGGAGCAGGTTTTTTAAGGGTTTTAAAACTTGCTTTTTTTAGAAAAGAGTCGCGTTCGAGGTTACGCACTTGTATCGTGTCACGTAGGGTATCCACGGTTACATATAATGGCCAGCCCAACGTATCTGTCGTGTTATGCCAAAGCAACAACGTATCAACAATATTTTCTCGGTACACGTCTTGACCAGCGGCAGCAGTATAGTCTATCGTAGCAAATTTTGGGTCATCACTAAAAAACAATTTCAACCGACCATATTTACTACTATCAGCTTTAACAATTCGATTTGCAACGGCTTGCTGAAAAATATTAATTTTCAAATCATTCCGAGTCGTATCGCTCACCACAATGGGTTCATCAAGAAACCCAATGCTTTCTCCTGCATTATCAAACTTATAATTGGTAAAACTTTCCAATAGTCCAACCACTTTAAAGGTACCTGATTTCACATTATTGATCGTAAATTTTCCATTCTTATCGGCACGACCAAAATAAAACGGCAATTCCTTATAGACGACGGAATCACTCAAGTTTTCATATAACATGACAATGGCTTCATCGACTGCCTTTCCTGTCACCACATCAATCACAGTTCCCTGCACGGATAGCGAGTCAATAAAATCACCGGTAGAAAATACGTACGTCAAGTCTTTTACAATATTCCCTTCCGTAAAATCGCGGATGGCTTCGCCAAAATTGATCGTATACGTTGCATCGGGGCGAAGCACTTCTTTTTCGTCAAAATTTATTAAAACAGATTTTCCTTTTAGACGAATATCTGGATTGAATTCCAAAGGCGGAGAAATGACTACTTCGGTAAATACTTTTTCGAGTTTTAAAAATTCATCAAAATTTAAAGTAATCGTTTCCTTTTTAAAATTTGTTTGTTTGTTTGGGGAAGAGTTAATCGTATTTAATTTTGGAGCAATAGTATCCTTTGGGCCACCAGTAAGACGGCCAGGTTGTGCACAGTGCCAGAGGGTCAGCAAGCTGAACATGCCCATTATTATCCATAAAATATATTTATCTGATCGCATAAATGTTTGGAAAATGTTTTGCAAAATAACTCAATAATATCGTTTAAAAGAAAACGACCAGCAAACAAAAATATTGGAGGCAAACCGTAACGAATTTAAACCCATCAACTTCGAGGATGAAAAGTCATAATCGTCTCCCGTAAATAATCGGTATCTAAATGCGTATAAATTTCGGTGGTCGTAATAGATTCATGACCGAGCATTTCCTGCACTGCCCGCAAGTCGGCACCACCTTCGATAAGGTGGGTAGCAAAGGAATGACGAAAAGTATGCGGACTGACTTTCTTTTCAATCCCTGCGGCTTTTGCGGCCTCTTTGATCACCAAAAAAACCATGACACGACTCAGTCCTTTGCCCCTCCGATTAAGGAATAATACATTCTCTTGATCGGCTTGAATATTATTTTGCAAACGACGAACCCCATCTCGATATAGATTGATATGCTTGATCGCCTCGTCGCCGATAGGAACAAGGCGTTCTTTGTCTCCTTTTCCTACTACTTTGATTAATCCCAAATCAAAAAATAGGTTGGAGAGTTTTAATTTGATAAGTTCGGATACGCGTAATCCACAAGCATAGAGCGTCTCTAGCATCGCTCTGTTTCGGACGCCATGCGGATAACTCAGGTCGATCGTAGCGAATAAGGATTGAATTTCATCATAATGCAGAACTTCTGGAATTTTACGGCGAAGGCGAGGCCCTTCCAATAATGCCGTAGGATCATCGGTGACGATATTTTCAATAAGCAGGTATTTATAAAATGTTTTTAAACCAGAGATCAGTCGCGCCTGAGAGTTCGCTTCTAAGCCCAGTCCATTAATCCAATAGATAAAGTTTTCGAGATCAGCCGCTTTTACGGCTTCTGGTTTGGGTAGTTTTCCATTGATATTAAAATAGGCGACCAATTTTTTGACATCCCGCTCATAGGCTTCTACGGAGTGCGCTGACAAGGAGCGCTCCAACAATAGGTAGCTACGAAAAGCACGCAAGGTAGAGTCCCAATTCATATAATTTTTACTTTTTTAGGCAAAAAGGAGATTTTTTCTATTTAAAACTTATATTTAACTAGTAGTCCTGACTAGTTAATCCGCTATTTATGAGCAAGTTCTAAAATATTTCTGTATTTTTATCATCCAGAGAATTTGGGTTTACCCAAAAATACTGTGACAAACAAACAGAGAACGAACATTATGAGGACTATATCCATCTTGCTTACCATGCTACTTCTTGTGGTATGGATTGCCATTGCTCGCTACGGCTACGTATGTCAGATCAAGCAGTTATGCGGTGATACACCCGAAAATACCCACACCAATTCATCTGACAACAACGCTGAAATCAGACCCAAAACGATTTCCATTCGCTACAATAATACAGTTATTCTGGATGGTTATGAAGAGTTTGAGTTTGACTCAAAAAAGGTACGCCCTGCTTTATATGAGGACAATAACCGATTGCTAGATGATTTGGCGACTTATTTAACCAGCAACCCTGAGCGACAAATGGAAATCATCGGTGGTTTCCGCCCTAGTGAGCGGGAGTTGAAAAGTGGGGTATTTGAAAACCTCGGTCTTGCCCGTGCAAATGCGATTCGTCAGGAACTGGTACGACGGGGGATTAGTGAAGATCGGATTGGATTGAATTATGAAGCGGAAGGAAGTGAGGAATTGGGACGTCCTATCCAGTTTAAGTTATCAGATTTGGAAGGAAAACCCGAAGATTTTACACGGGTTATGTTTACCTTTAAAGATATGACTTTCTCGGATGCTAATTTTGCCATCGACTCTGATGTATTTAGACCTGGCAAGCAGTTTTTGCTATATGCGGACTCCGTTATTACGTTTACTAAATCGAATCCCAACTATCGAATTCATATCATCGGACATACGGATGATGATGGTAATGATTTGTACAATGAAACGCTAGGAAAAAAACGGGCGACCTCTGCTAGAAATTTTTTAAAAAAAATGGGGGTTAAAAATAAAATAATTACGTCCTCAAAAGGAGAAAGCCAACCCATGGCTCCCAATACGACCGATGCAAATAAACAGAAAAATCGCAGGGTGAATTTTGTTCTAAAAAAATAGAACTACCCTGATCGGCTGGCGACTGACAAGTCGTCCCATATTATTTTAATAAAAAACATTAATGAGATGAACACTACTAGTCTAAAAGATTTTTTCGGACAGCTTTTTACTGAACTCAATAGTCAGGACAGTATCATTGTGCTTACAATCATCGGCGTTACGATGTTATTAAGTATGTTATTTGGCTGGCTGCTAAGAGGTGGAAAAATAAAACGATTGAAGAGCCAGGTGAAGGCCGAAGAACAAAGGTATAAACTTCTCCATGCAGAAAACGCAGGGTTAGAAGAGCAGTTTAAACAACAATCTACCACAGTGCAGAACAAGGTCGCTCAAATTGAAAAGATGGAAACTGACATTCAATCTTACGAACAAAATCAGTTCAAACTCCGCAACAGCCTTAAAACTGCTCAAAATGAAGTGGAAAATCTCAATAAGCAACAGGTCTTGTCGCAACAATCTTCTACTGATCACCAAGACAAGTTAGCCGCCTACGAAGATCAGGCGACTGATTACGAAAACAAACTGCACGAGCGAGCACAGGAAATGGCCAAAGTTCAAAACGAACTCGCACAACTCAAAGCCGAAAACGATCAGGTAGAGGCCGAGCTAGAAAGATTAATGGACGGTAAAGCGACAAACATTACCCCTTCCAATACCAGTATCCAAACGGCTTTCGCCAAAATCAATGGACTAGAATATCGACTGCGACAGATGGAAAACGAAAACCGAATACTACAAACTTCTGTACTCGAAGTTAAAACCGAATCCGGAGATATGGTAGCGCAGGGTGACCTCAGCACATTGCGTTCTCAACTAAATATTTTAGTAGAAGAAAATAAGGATTTAAAAAAACGAGTTGCCGACCTCAAAAGCACCGAGCCGACTAAAGTCATTCGCGTATCTAGTCAGGAGTTACAGCAAGCAGAAACAAAGGTAGCAGAACTAGAAGCAGAGATTGCCCGCCTCCGTCTTAACCGACCAACTAATGGCTTTCATACCGGCGCTGCCATCATTCCTCCGGCGCTTACCGATGATACGGAATTGGACGATCTGATTCTCGAAACCGATACACCGGATGCTGTAGATTTGCAACAGGTCGAATTGCTTAAACAAAAATCACAGTTTACGGTCATGGGAGATCGCATCGATGTTGCTGCGGTAGCCCCCACTACAGGAACACAATACGCCCATGATGATTTGACAAAAATCGAAGGTGTCGGTCCTTTTATTGCTAAAAAATTAAACGAGATAGGAATTACTTCTTTTGGACAAATCAGCAAAATGGATGATACGGAGATTAACCGAATCACTAAAGCGATTCAGTTTTTTCCTGGTAGAATCGAACGAGACGATTGGGTAGGACAGGCAAGGAAGTTGATGAGCTAATCCGAAGTCAGTAAATGTTGTTTGGTTGTAGCCTTATATTATTGAAAGATAGCATCAAAACAATACAGCCTTCGGTATCAATCGAATCAGCCGTTCATTTCGACGATTTTGATTTCAACCCGTTGATTTTTCTTTCGTCCTGCGCTATATCTGTTTGAAGCGACGGGTTTGGTTTTTCCAAATCCCTTCGCCGTCATCTGATCTCTGGGAATACCTTTGCTTATTAGATAGGTGACGACTGATTGCGCTCTTTTTTGCGACAATTCATTACAAAAAGAAGTATCACAACGATCATTGGTATGTCCACGAATTTCTACTTTCACCGTAGGATTACTTCGTAAGAATGCTTCCACTTCGTCCAATTCTTCATACGCCTCTGGGTTAAGGGCTGCCTGATCCATTCCAAAAAATAATTTTTTAAGTTTAATCACCTGTCCTAATCGGACATTCTTGTCCAGTTCCTTGATGATCTTTTCTTTTTTAACTGGTGGTACTGGTTCCTTTAAATTTCCTTGCGGATTGGGAGTGGGCGCGACCACCAAGTCGGGTGTTGTTTCTTTTGGCTTAGGCTCGGTCTTTTCAGGTTTGGGCGTGTTGACGGCTATGGGTTCGTCAGATTCGTCACAAAATACAGGTGTGATATCGGACAAGTTATCCACGAGTATGTTTCCATTATACGGAAGCAAGGTAGGTGTTTTATAAAAAGCCTGAATAAGGATAAATCGGTGGTTCGTCGTCGGTTCAAACCGCAGCTTATATTCCTTCCATGTCGTATTTTTTACCAGCGGCGTTTCATCTAGCAATTCAGTTTTTTGGCAATATCCATTTCCTCCATACACCCTGATTTTGATAGGTTCTATATAATTGACTTCTGCAAGCGCTTTTCGACTTTGACTTACGTATTTGGCCGAACGAGCCAGATACATTGTCAATTCATAGCACTTTCCTGCTTCCAGTGGCGTTGTCAATCGCTGGCCTACCGCTTCCTGGGTATCATTGTCTCGCACCACCATTCCCATGTAGGTACCTTCATGTTGCGCTTTCATCGTCACATCAAAATATCCAGCTGTTCCAAAGGCAATCTCTGGATTGGGCTGTACATCGGGAGGTGTTTCTCCTGGTGCGCCACAGTCCTGCCATCCACGAGGGCCACGATTGTAGTCGCTACCGCCCGCATGCGGAATATCGAGAAATGAAGGGTTATTGAGTTTGATTGGGGTACCCTGAGCCAGTGCCTGATCGGAAGACATCGCTAGCAGAAAGATAACCTGAAGAATAAAAATACGAACTACCATAAAACAGTTATTTGCTTTATTAACGCTTACGCACCAAAGAATAGTTTTAAAGAGACAGAGAAAAATATAAGAAACGATAGATTATTAGGAATGGCGATTAAATAGATTGAGATAAAAGGCGAACTATTTTTTCATCAATCAAGGCGCTGAAATGGGCGTTATGCACAGCATAATAACCATTTTAGTAACGAAGCGTGATGGAAAAAGAGCAAGCATCGTGTCTTAATTTATTTAATCAACATTCCTTAACATTGAAGAAGTCCGTATGTTAATAACCTACCGTTTTTAACAATTACTTAAAGGCATTCAGGCCCGTCACGTCCATCCCCGTAATCAACAGGTGAATATCGTGGGTACCTTCATAAGTCAATACTGTTTCGAGGTTCATCATGTGTCGCATCACCGGATACTCGTTGGTGATCCCCATTCCTCCATGGATTTGGCGGGATTCGCGAGCGATTTCCAATGCCATATTGACATTATTTCGTTTTGCCATACTGATTTGAGCGGGGCTGGCTTTTCCTTCATTGGCGAGTGTACCTAATCGCCAAGCCAACAATTGTGCTTTGGTGATTTCAGTAATCATTTCTGCCAGTTTTTTCTGTGTCAACTGAAAGCCACCGATAGGTTTGCCGAACTGCTCTCTTTCCAAAGAATAGCGCAGTGCAGAATCATAACAATCCATTGCCGCCCCAATAGCGCCCCATGCAATCCCATACCGTGCTTTGGACAAACAAGATAAAGGTCCTTTCAATCCACGTACTTCAGGAAATACATTTTCTTTTGGTACGCGTACATCTTCAAAAACCAGCTCACCAGTAATAGAAGCGCGAAGCGACCACTTACCGTGAATTTCCGGAGCAGAAAATCCTTTCATACCTTTTTCGACAACCATACCACGAATCTTTCCAGATTCATCTTTAGCCCATACAACAGCAATGTCTGCTACGGGAGAATTGGTGATCCACATTTTTGCACCATTCAAGATGTAAGCATCGCCATCATCTTTAATATTCGTAATCATTCCGCTGGGGTTAGAGCCGTGATCAGGTTCGGTAAGTCCGAAACAACCGATAAATTCACCGCTTCCCAACTTAGGTAAATATTTCTTTTTTTGTGCTTCCGAGGCAAAGCGATAGATGGGATACATTACTAATGAACCCTGTACAGATGCCATGGATCGGATACCAGAGTCTCCTCTTTCCAATTCCTGCATGATGACACCATAAGCGATTTCATCCATACCACCACCACCATATTCGACGGGAAGGCTCGGGCCGAAGGCGCCTATTTCTGCTAATCCTTTAAAGAGATGATGCGGACATTCTGCTCGGTTCGCATAATCTTCAATAATGGGGCTGACTTCTTGCTTTACCCATTCGCGGACTGCACCACGAGCCATGAGGTTTTCCTCGCTGAGCAAGGCATCAATGTTGTAATAATCGTGTCCTTGAAACTGGTCTGTTTTGACACTTTTTTTGGCAGCAGCTACGCCATTTGCTTTTCCATTCTTGTTCATTATAATTCTGGTTTTATTTAGGAATATGGACTAAATAGCTTGGCAATTCATCCTTAGAATTTAATCGTCATTCCTTATCATTTTTCAATTTCCATTGAAGATTATTCTATCGGATAAAGTTACGTAATTCTATACACTCTTGTTACTTTCTGGTAGTATCGGAATTGAATTTTACGTTTGGTTGACCAATGTATTGCAAATCTTGATTCTCAGGAATGCCGTATATTTGGAGAAAATTAATAATCATGGCACAGATTTCACTGGAAGGAATGGAGTTTTACGCATACCACGGCTTGTATCACGAAGAGCGGGTGATCGGCAATACCTTTGTTGTCGATGTATTGATTGAGACAAATCTCGAGGCAGCAGCGATAAGTGATGATATTAATAATACGATTAACTACGAGACAATTTACCTGATTTGTAAGGCAGAAATGGGGCATACGGTTCAGCTAATCGAAACCTTGATTGGGAATATGTCTCATGCTATTCGAAAACAGTTTACAACGATTCAGGGGCTTACGATCAGAATTCAGAAAAATCGACCTATTCCCGGACACCGGGTATCACATTCCGCTATTGAGACAAGTGCCCAGTATGTAAGCCAATGTCCTCGTTGTCAAAATCAGTTTATTTGCTATGGCGATGATACCTGCTGGTGTTTTGGTAAAAAAATACCCTCAGAAACTCGCGAAAATCTGAAGACAAGATTTGATGGTTGCCTTTGTCAGAATTGCCTTACGTTCTTTGCTGGATAATAGGTATCGTACGATGGCACACTTTGATCTTATGATTTTAGTAACAAAATCAGGATTTACTTTTTATGAAGGTGTAGGTCTAATTTAGGTATGAGAATACTTAGGAATGGCGATTCCTAATCATTACTAGAATTTAATAAAAAAATATTTTCACCAGAAGGTTATTATCAGGTTGATATAAATTTAATAATAATTTTCACCAAAAATTGTCAGATCATGATAAAGAAATTAATGCTACTCTTGGTAGCTTTTCAATTGACCGCCTGCACCGAGTTGCAGAATATAGCAGGTTCGCTTGCCGAAAGCGGTTTGACTTCCCAGCAGATCGGGATGGGACTCAAAGAAGCACTTAACATTGGAATTGGTCAGGGAGCAGATAAATTGTCTGCTAAAGATGGCTTCCTCAAAGGTGCTTATAAAATTTTATTACCCGAAGAGGTACAGAAGGTGACGAATAAATTGAGTGGTATTCCTGGCTTTACCAATGTAGAGGGAGAGATGATTAAGCTACTGAATCGCGCAGCAGAAGATGCTGCGAAAAGTGCCAAGCCTATTTTTGTAAGTGCCATTAAGCAAATGACCTTTGCCGACGCCACCAACATTTTGATGGGGTCTAATGATGCAGCGACTACCTATTTACATAAGTCAACTTTCGATCAACTTTATGGCGCATTCCAGCCCAAAGTAATCAAGTCTCTTGATCGGGTAAAGGCCAACAAGTATTGGGGTGATGTAATTGGCAAGTACAATTCAATCCCGTTTGTAAATAAAGTAAATCCTGATCTGAATGACTATGTGACGCAGCAGGCATTGAAGGGATTGTTTGGTATGGTAGAAAAAAAGGAGTTAGGTATTCGTAAAAACGTTAGTGAACGCAAAACGGATTTGTTGAAAAAAGTATTCGCGAAGCAGGATCGATAAGGAAGCTGTTTATAACATTTTTTCTAGTACCGCCCAGATCGTTTCCCGTACAATAAGGTGGCCCTCCACATTGGGGTGAATACCGTCGGGAAGATTGAGGTGACGTTGACCGCCGACCTTGTCCAATAGAAATGGGATAAGGTCGGCGTTGTTTTTTTTCGCCAGTCGGGGGTAGATGGCTGAAAATTCACTGGTATAGGTATTGCCCATATTGGGTGGGGCCATCATGCCTGCGAGTAGAATTTTAGCGGAAGCATTTTTTGCTTTTACCTGATCGATGATAAATTGCAAGTTCTCTTCTGCGTCTTTTACCGGTAGTCCACGGAGCGCGTCATTGCCTCCTAGTTCGAGTACAAAAATATCGGGGTTGTAGTTTTCCAGAATCCAGCCTACCCGTTCTTTTCCGCCGCTTGTGGTTTCGCCACTATTGCCCGCATTAACTACTTTATAGTTCAGTTTAAGCGAATTAATTCGCTCTTCGATCAATCCTACAAATCCCTGAGCAGGATCAAGTCCGTAGCCTGCGGAAAGACTGTTACCAAAAAATATAATGGTTTTACGTTGAGCAGTAGTTGCTCCTTGAGCAGATGTGTTTTCGTCTGCTTTTGCCACTGGATTAGCCGTGGCACTAGTTTTGCTTGAGGTATTATCTGTGGCGCATTGGAACAAAGTCCCAACAAAGAGAATCATACCAATTATCCGCAAAATTCTTACTTGGAGATATTTCATAGTTTCAAAATATTGTTCTGACAATCACATTATTATTTGGTTAAAAATAGGATAAAAATTAATAATTTTTTAATAAAAAAATATTATTTGGAATAACCGCTTATTGGAATATTAAAAATTGCCATCAAAACCTTCCTTAAAATAGCAAATAACACCAATCCCTCTTCTTGCCAAACCTAAAAATTTTCGTTTGTTTTCTCCACTTCCTTCAACTGGATTAATAGGCAAACTTATTGTAAACTTGTTGTGTTGATAGGATAAACGAAGTATAGATTCATCGAAATTTTTACTTCATTGATCTAACTTTTTTGCAACATGCAACCTTTGAGATTTATATTTGTGTTTATAATAACGACCCGATATAAATCCATTTGAATTAAGAAAATTAAACGTTCATGAAAAATTACATATTACTAACACTGATGCTTTTATTAAGTTTGGGAACTCAAGCTTTTAGCGATCCAGTTACTAAAACAAGTAACTGCCGTCTTGATTCTACTAGCCGTAATTTTACCGCTAACGATCGAGATAGAATTGTAGTAGACCTGGTTAATCGCAACTGGATAATCTCCGAAGTAACGACAGATCAAAGCTTTGCTCAAGCATTTAACTTTGATGAAATCGGTACCGTAACGGTGACCACTACATTCGATGGCAAGGCTGAAGAAGAAGTTAAGACCATGATCTGGCAACTGTCTGTTGAAAACAATCAGGCTATTCTTACCTTGACCAATATCGACACAGATACGTTTACTTCTTATGCAGTCAATGAGACTTGCGAAGGATTAACGTTAACAAATTTATTACTGAATAAGCAACTGGCTTTGATTGTTCAGTAGTTTTAAAATAAGATTTACTTTCAAAAGCCGTATTCGTATATCGAGTACGGCTTTTTTTATTGATCCTTACCATTCCAAGTCACCCAGATTTTCGGGTTTATCCTGTCGGTACCTTTTTTTGCTAATGATCCGCTGTTTTTGTCGCTCGACAATCAATCGCGCTAGTGCAATATTTGCCGGTTCCGTACATAAAGGAGATAGTGCAAGATTGATGTCCGGCTCCAGTACATCAAGGCGATATAGCAAGCTCATCAAAAAATCAATTTGATGCTCGATCATATAAGCGACCTCATTGGCGACCAATTCCAGTAGAGCAGCCTCGGTCATTGGGGTCTCGTGTCCTTCCAGCCCAAAGTCGCGAGCAATGAGGGTCGTCATTTCGGCAATCATTAGTTGATCCATAATCAAATTCATTTAGTGCAGGAAAATAGTCTAGGGATTTAATTAAACTTTAAAACTATGAAAAAAGGATGGAATGTTTTTTTAACACAAAAACTACCTCGTTTGATTAGAGACAAATAATTTATCTAGCAAATTATAATTGTACTTTTGTAAATATGTTTTTATACCATTGTAAAATCTAATCTCACCCTTATGCGTACGCATTCCATTTGGCATTTAAAATACTTTGACGAACTCACCAATCATGAATTGTATGGCATCCTACAATTGCGGACGGAAGTATTTGTCGTCGAGCAAGCTTGTATTTTTCAGGATATGGATGGTAAAGACGAGAAGGATTGTCAACATATTTTTTGTAAACGAGAAGACACCGTTGTTGCTTGCGCTCGTTTTTTTCCGCCGGGGGTGATGTATACTGAGGCTTCACTGGGTAGAATTTGTACGAGTCCAGCGCATCGCGGAACGGGACTTGGCAAAGAGTTGATGGAGCGGTCATTGGCAGCAATGGAGGCGTGCTTTCCAGGGAAAACTATTCGGATTGGGGCACAAATTTATTTGAATAAATTTTATGAAAGTTTTGGTTTTGTTAATGTGAGTAACGTGTATATAGAAGACGGGATTGAACATGTGGAGATGTGTAGGAGGGTGGAT
>Ga0114957_1004645_pt1 | contig 11722 bp, 10 predicted proteins | sample BantaG_FD_87175 | JGI IMG/M metagenome (GOLD analysis project Ga0114957, IMG submission 87175) | Marine algal microbial communities from Bantry Bay, Ireland - BantryBay_4 metaG | ecosystem: Host-associated > Algae > Red algae > Unclassified | place: Bantry Bay, Ireland | collected 2014-11-21 | reverse complement strand
CTGCCTTCGATATGGACATGATTATTCAACCGCAGAAGATTTGTTGCAAGATGGATTTATCAAAGTGTTTAACAAATTGCACCTGTTCCGCTATGAAGGTTCTTTTGAAGGATGGATGAAAAGAATTTTCATCAACACTTCAATCGAACATTATCGAAAGGGGAATAATCGAAAATTTTTTGTAGAAATAGATCAAGCAAACGAGATAGCTTTTGACAGTATGGTCATTGACCAACTAGCTACCCAAGACTTACTTAAATTAGTCCAAAAATTACCTGATGGTTATCGAACCGTTTTTAATTTATACGCCATCGAAGGATACAATCATAAAGAAATTGGCAAATTGCTCGGCATCTCGGAAGGAACTTCCAAGTCTCAATTAGCTCGAGCAAGAGCCACTCTAAAAAGAAATATAAAATTACTCAGTATCGATTAATAAATAAGTTCGACATTTAGACGAGCTTATTTTGTTCTCAATTTTTCTTTAAAAAGAAGGAATATTGTTGATACTATGACTGATTTTAAAGGAAAAGTGAGGGCAAAATAAGCCGTCCAAATGGTGAAATTATTTTTTAATTGATACTTAATTAACTGATGCAGCAAAATACTTCAAAAAACGGAGAGGATATATTCAAAAATAAATTAGCCAATTTCACTCCTCCTCCACCTAATCATAATTGGCAAAAAATTGCTTCTCAATTGGAAGGAGAAGAGTTAGATGCTTTCGCTAAAAATAATCTCAGCGAAATCGAACCAACTCCTCACCCTAAAATTTGGGCCAACATAAAACAGAATTTGCCACTTTCTCTATTGGTCAGAAATCAATTGAATTGGTTAAGTCGAATTGCAGCTGTTCTAATTATTTTTATGGTAGCTATTTTATTTTTTGATAAAAAAGAAAATACCAATAATGATACTAATAATTCAGTAGTAGCTACGACTGAAATTACTGATGAGAAAATAGGATCAGACGAAAATTCAGATTTCGTATTTGCAATCAGTATTGATGATAAAAAAGAAACTTCTGCAAGTGAGGAGCTTTCATTAGAAGATGAAAAAACTTTGGAAGATTTTTGGTCATCCTTAGAGGAGGAAGAAGATTTTATCTCAGCGGTAGATCAAGATATTATCAATAAAAGTTTGCAACCTCTTTTAAAACTACCAATCGAAAATCTGGAAGCAGCACTTCCTGGCAAAAGTAAAATTTCAAAAAAATCAACTTCTGTTTTCCAACAAAATCCGATTACTTCGCCAAATGGCGATGCGTCATCTGATGAAAAATAAATTCTTTTATAATAGTTTAGTTTAACAAACAAAACGACAAATCCAACACGTAGAGACAAGGCATGCCTTGTCTCTTTTTTTTTAAATAGGAGTCAGGTATCAGGTTGGTCGCTGCGCTTCCGAGTCAGTAGTCAGAGGCAATTGAATATTGGATATTCCTTGTTCAATATTTCCCACTTCGTCCAATCAAATCAACATTTTATCCGTAATTATTTGTCAACGAGCTACAGAAAGTTATTTTTGATAAAAATTCATTCACAGAAAAATTCTATGAATCAAAACAATACATTATGACGATACTCCAAACCAACGAACTCTCCAAAAGATACGGCCCAATCAAAGCCGTCAATCGGCTTTCCCTCCAAGTAGAAGAAGGTCAAATTCTCGGAATCCTCGGTCCTAACGGAAGTGGCAAAACTACCTTCCTCGGCATGGTGCTCGACATCATCAAAAAAGATAGTGGCGACTACAATTGGTTCGAAGGATTGCAAGGAGAAAATGCTAGAAAAAACTTAGGTGCCTTACTCGAAACGCCTAATTTTTATCCATTTAAAAATGCGGTAGATAATCTCAAAATCATCGCACATATTAAAAAAGTAAAGAATCCTCGCATTGATGAATTGTTAGAAATCGTCAATTTGGCTCACCGAAAATCTTCTCACTTTAGCTCCTACTCTTTGGGAATGAAACAACGATTAGGAATTGCAGGGGCGATGATTGGTGATCCTGATGTTTTGATTTTTGATGAACCGACCAATGGATTAGATCCGCAAGGAATTGCCGAAGTTCGGCAGACCATCGTCAATATAGGCAATCAAGGAAAGACCATAATTATGGCGAGTCATATTTTGGATGAGGTAGAAAAAGTATGTACGCATGTTTCGATTATCAAAAATGGTAACCATTTAATTTCAGGTTCTGTTGGTTCGATTATTAGTGATGATGTGCAGGTAGAGATTGCTGCACCAAGCTTGGAAGGATTGAGAAATATGTTATCTAATGATACTCGAATTAGTAAACTAGTAGAAAAAGAAGGAAAATTAATCCTGTATGTTGATAGTGAATTTTCTACGTCAGAGATCAATCAAATGGCTCATAACAATGGTATTACATTAACTCATTTGGTCGCCAAGGCGAAGAGTTTAGAGTCAGAATTTTTAGAAATCACTAGCAAAAACTAATTGAAAACGATGATACATTTATTAAAATTAGAATTTTTAAAAATCAAAAATTACAAGCCATTTATTGTAATGACGATTTTATATTTGATCTTATTACCAGTCTCTTTGTTAGTGACTAAAAGTTTGCCTGAAGAACCAGCCGCTTTTTTTGGTACTCAAGGATTTTATACATTCCCCAACGTGTGGAAGTATTTGGGCTACATTGGAAATTGGATTGGATTTTTCTTTTTAGGTTTTATGGGCGTACTTTCCATCACCATGGAATTTGGTAATAAAACCCTTCGGCAAAATATTATCACCGGTCTTTCTCGAAAAGAATATTTTTCTGCGAAAGTGATTTTTATAACTGCGATTAGTTTGGCAGCTACTGCTTATTATTTTCTTTCAGGAACTTTGATTGGTTTATTTCATGCTGATCCATTCTACTTGGACGTGTACACACAAGGTTTGGTGACTTATATTCCACGTTATTTTTTAATGAGTTTTGGATATATGTCACTTGGTTTATTTTTTGGAATGTTGGTTCGCCGTACAGGTTTTGCCGTATTTATTTTTCTAGCTTATGGCGTTTTTTTAGAACAAGTAATTCGAGGTATTCATATGTATTATTTAGAATCTCGAACAGTCCTTTTCTATCCAGTCAATGCAATGGAAGATTTGACCCCAATTCCTTTTCCAGACATGGCTAATAATATGATTAAAGAAATGGATTTTAACCCGTTTTTGTCATCAGGTGAGGCGATGATAACGGTTACTATTTATACGGCGCTTTTTCTTTTTGGAGCATATCAGTTAATGGTGAAGCGAGATTTATAACAATATATTTACAAAAATAAAGAAGAAGACTTCGATTTCGAAGCTTACCAAAAACAAGTAGTGTCTGGCTTAATGCAAGGCAAAGGATTATTAGGCTCAGAAGGATTACTAAAACCACTAATAGCCAGATTTGTGGAGTCGGCAATGGATGCAGAATTGAGTCATCATTTGGAAGAGGAATCAAAAAATCCTTTAGCGAAGCCAAATAAAAGGAATGGTAAACGGAGTAAAAAACTGAGAAGTGAATCTGGAGAACTAGAGATTAATTACAGTCGAGATCGAACAGGAACATTTGAACCAGTTACGGTAAAAAAGCGTCCGCATGAATTAGCTATTGGATTTAATGACCAAATTTTAGAGTTATATGCGATGGAGAGTATTTAAAAATGTGTGTCATGCGGGAAGTTTTTCTTTAAGATGCTATGTTAAAAAGCAAATGACACACTTTTTTAAATATCCTCAATGAATTCGCCTGTACTGAAAATTAAAAAAGGTGAAATAATCTTTCGATTATTTCACCTTTTTAATTTCTTTTTTTTGGTCGTGTTTCTTCTAGTGGTTAAGTGTCTTACTTTTCATTTAAACTCAATCTGATTTTTTTCTCCAAGTCAGCAACCGTATCTTTAAAGATCATGTCGGTATCCAACAAATCTTGAACGGCTTTGCAAGAATAAATAACAGTACTGTGATCTCGTCCTCCAAAATTCTCCCCAATCGCTTTCAACGATTTGTTAGTCAAATTTTTCGCTAAGTACATGCTCAATTGTCGAGCAATTACGATAGAACGTTTTCTAGTTTTACCTGCCAATTTTGCTACAGGAACACTAAAGTGATCTGCTACTAAATTTTGAATAAAATCAACGGTGATTTCTTTTGACATTTGCGATACAAAGTTTTTAATCACTTCTTTCGCTAATTCAACATCAATCTCTCTTCTATTTAAAGAAGATTGAGCGACCAATGAAATCAAAACACCTTCTAATTCACGGATGTTATTTTTAATATTATAACAAATAAACTCCGTTACATTCTGTGGAAGGTCAACTCCTTCTTTGTTCATTTTGGCTTCCAAAATCGCCATCCGAGTTTCCAAATCAGGCGCTGCTAAATCAGCAGAAAGTCCCCACTTAAATCTAGAGATCAAGCGGTCTTCCATTCCATTCAGATCTTTTGGAGGTCGATCTGAAGTCAAAATGATTTGTTTTCCGTTTTGGTGCAATTGGTTAAAAATGTGGAAAAAGATTTCTTGCGTTTTCTTTTTGTTTTCCAAAAATTGAATATCATCTACGATCAATACATCCACCAAGTTGTAAAAATTCACGAAGTCATTGACTGCGTTATTTTTAATAGATTGGATAATTTGATTGGTAAATTTATCAGAAGGTACATATAGTACTCTCTTCTCAGGCATTTTTTCCAAAACCTCATTTCCAATGGCTTGTGCCAAATGAGTTTTTCCCAATCCAACATCGCCAAAAATCACTAAAGGATTAAAAGCTGTTCCTCCCGGTTTTTTTGCAATAGCAATTCCAGCAGATCGAGCTAAACGATTACAGTCTCCTTCGATGAAGTTGGTGAAAAGGTAATTTGGATTGACCTGTGAATCAATTTTCATTTTCCTAATTCCCGGAATGACAAATGGATTTTTGATATTCCCTGTATCAACGGAACCAGGCCCGTTAGTTTCGGCTTTAGAAGCCATCTGATGTTGAGGTGCATTTTGTTTTGCAGTACTCGACATCAAAATCTGGTATTCAAGGCGACCTTTATCACCCAACTCTTGTCGGATGGTCATCTTGAGTAGTGTTACATAATGTTCCTCCAACCATTCATAAAAAAACTTGTTCGGCACTTGAATCGTCAATGACGAATCATCAAGGCTCACCGCCTTGATAGGTTCAAACCAAGTTTTGAAACTTTGTGGATTTACATTTTTTCGGATAGTACGGAGACAGTTGTCCCATACAGAAGTACAGTCTTTTACCATAAGTTTCGGTTCAGATAATAGGCTCAAAGCCTGATTAAGAAATATAACCAGTTGTGAGTGTAGAGTCTCTTTTAAGTATTTTAAGTATCAGTAAAATAGCAGCGTGAAAGGAAATGCAAAATACATTTTGTTCTGCCAATTTTGTTTTCTCAAATGTTCCCTTTGCAGCAAATCCTCTCTCCAGTTGCGCAGGACTACAAAGAAAAAAAAATTAATTAGAAAGAAAAAAATAACAATACTATTTCTAAAAATATTTTTTTTTCGTATTTATTTTTTTCAACATAAGTGTTACCAAGTAAATGATAAACCTATTGGTTTAATTATTTTGTGTATTCTTTTCTTGGTTTTTTTAGCCGCGGAATTACCCTTAAGGGATGGCAAAAATATGTAAAAAAAATCAAATAAGTAAAATTTAATTATGTCTTATTTTATAAAAACTTACATTAAATAAAATACAATATATAACTCCCTCATTTTACTTCGAATCTTTGACTGTGATGTTCTTACAAGTAGTACATTTATTTTTAAAATTCTTTTCAAAATAAATATCTAGTCTTCCCAATACAACTCCACCAAATCCTACTTGATTAATAAAGACTTTTTTTCCTTTTTTATTTTCCATTTCTTCAGGTGTATCCATAAATGTATGGGTATGTCCTCCAAGAATCAAATCAATATTTTCAGACTCCTTTGCTAAGATTTGATCGGAAACTCGATTGGAAGAATATTTATATCCTAAGTGCGAAAGACAAATCACGTAATCACATTTTTCGTCCTCCTTTAAAATAGTCGCATACTTGGTTGCCTTTTTTAAAGGGTCTTGATATTGAGTATTGCCATAAAGCTTGCCAGGAACTAATCCATTCAATTCTATGCCAAGACCAAATACTCCTATCTTGATATTTTCTTTTTGGAAAATTTTATATGGTTTAAATTTCCCATACAAAGGTGTATCGGAAAAATCATAATTGGCCGTCAAAAAAGGAAAATTAGCATGAGGCAATTGTTTGAGTAAACCATCCATACCTGCGTCAAAATCATGATTACCAATCGTCGTTGCATCGTACTTCATTTTTGACATTAACTTGAATTCCAACTCTCCTCCAAAATAATTAAAATAAGGCGTTCCTTGGAAGATGTCTCCTGAGTCTAGAAGCAACACATTTTGTTCTGTTTTCCTAATGTTTTCAAGGAGTGTAGCGCGTCTTGCTATTCCTCCTAAACCTTTTAATCTTCCACTTTTAAAAGGTTCAATTCTACTGTGCTGATCATTGGTGTGCAAGATGGTCAACTTCAATATTTCAGGTTCATTAAACGCTGCTATTGGAAAACTTCCTGCTGCTAAAAAGACAGAACCTGTCATCGCTTTTTTTATAAATGATCTTCTTCTCATGGTTTAATTTTGAACCCGCCTTTGCCGGCAGGCAGGTGGTCAATTTTGAATTTTGAATAATGAATAATGAATAATGAATAATGAATAATGAAAAATAGTTTAGACTCATATTATATGTATCACTAAAATTTCACTCCACCACTTCTACTCTACCTTCCAAATTTGCCGTAGCTTTTTTTCCTTGTGCAGTTAATTCAATTACATGTTCCATGATTGCATCTCGAAAAAGTTTGCCTAGCAGCTCTTGCTTTTTGTCCTCAAAAAAGAAACACTTATCACCTCCATTTGCCACAAAGTCCGACAATGCAATTTTATACATATTATTTTTATCAATTGGCTTTCCATTAATTAAAATATCAATTGGCTTTCCATTTTTTATTTTAAATCGTACTTGATGGCTGATTGGCCAACCTCCATAATCAGCCATTCGGATAAATAATTTTTCTACCGTTTCTGCATCTACATGGAGTACGACTAAGCCATTTTCAAAAGGCATCAATTCAAAAATATTGGACTTGGTAATTGATCCTACAGGAAGGGAAGGGATGCGCAATCCACCGTAATTTACGAGCGCAAAATCAATCGGTTTTCCATAGTATTCTTCACACTTTTTATGAATCAGATCTGCTGTCCAATTGCCTAAAGTTGATTCAGGTTTTGCCTTTATTAATTCTTTCTCGCAAGTACCAATGACTTGATTCATCTCCTTTTCCATTTCTTTTTTATAAGGAGAAATTAGGTTTTCAATTTCTTGAGAAGATTCGATATTAGCGGTATCTTCAATTTTCACAGAGGAAAGTTGAGGAGCCGAGACATGCATTATTTTAGTGCAAGAGGAGAGAAAAATTAAGATGTAAAGAAATATAATAGACTTATTCATTTTTACTTTTTTTGGGAAAAAAGAAATTCTAGTTTGGTGCAAAGTAAAAATAGTTTTTAATTCCGAGAATTTTAGACGATTAAAGAATTGAATTTTTTTCTTCAAATATCCGTATCACGATTTGAAATCGTGATATGGGTTTTCTGTTAAAAAAAAAGGGGAAGCAAAGTCAATTAAGATTCTACTTCCCATCTTTTATATTATAATATATTTTATTGCAAAATCAAACTCACCTCTTTTTTTACCGCTTCCAATGCTTTATGCAAAGGCAATACATCTTTTGTATTTAAGAAATCGAAAAGTGCTTGTGCAAAAACTTTTGAGTCAGCATCTGGATCAATAGATTGATACACATGATTGATCGTATTTTGCACATCATCTCTAGCAATTTTGATGATTTTCCAAAGATTATCTGAAACATACACTTGCTGTGTAATATTATGTTCGAATTCTTGTTGGATAGCAACCATCAAAGCCATTCTTAATTGTGCTGCATTTGTTCCTTCTGCTCTCACTCTCAAAATTAAAGCAGGAATCGAAATACGTTCGCAAAACATAGAAAGTCGTTCATAAGCACCAATTTTAATCGGTAGAGTTGTGCTTGTTTGTTTGAATTGCAATTCCAACATGGCACGTTTATGTTCGCTTTCAAAATATTCACGCAACATAAAGTAAACAACTGCCACCACCGCAAATGAAGGTAAAGTCAATTTTAATATTTCTAGGAAAACTTCCATTCTAATTTATTTATGGTTCTTAAATATAAATCCTGCGTATTAAGTCAAGCTAAAATTGACATTAACACTTTCCCGAGTCCTCGGGATCGTTTTTAATTCCATTTTTAGCTTGACCACAAAATTTATCTAAGAACAGTTTATTTTTTTAATTTTAAAAATTTGGGCAAAAGTACTCGGTTCACTTGCCATTACAAAACCTTGGAAGGTTTTTCTGATTGGTTTTGTATAATGTGTTTGAGTGTTTATGTGTTGACATATATATGTAGGTGCAGTAACTTTGACAAACATATATACATTTGCACGCTAACACATATAGACATTAATACGTTTTTAACAGAAAGCCACAACTTTTTCTAACTTCTCTTGTTCTTAATTTTTCTAAATAATAAACCATTTTAATCTAGAAAACGTTAAATTTGCAGTCGTACAATTTTCAATAAAATAATAATTCATCAGTTGCAAAACTGTTTTTACAAAAAATAAATATTAAATCGAACGATATGAGTGCAATAAAAGAAACTTTGACGCAGCCTATTACTTTGACTGACGGGGCGGTAAAACAACTAACAGTTATCAGAGAACAACAAGGTTTGGATCCTGAACACGGACTTCGGGTAGGTGTAAAAGGTGGAGGATGTTCTGGTTTTTCGTACATTTTAGGTTTTGATAAGCAGACTGAAAAAGATGATGTTTTTGAAATTAATGGAATGAAAGTTTTGATGGAAAAATCTCATGCGATCTATTTATTAGGAATCGAGATTGATTGGTTAAATGGATTAAATAATCGTGGTTTTTCATTTAATAACCCAAATGCTGATGAAACTTGCGGATGTGGAACTTCGTTTTCTGCGTAATTTTTTCAAAAACAACAACTATTTAATCAAAGACACATTGTAAAATATTAAATATAAAAAAGATCTGAGTCACAAAAAGTGGCTCAGATCTTTTTTTTTCTTTTATTTATTATTTGGCAAAAAAATTGCCACATAAAAACTGATACCCTTTTTAACACTCATTTCTTTTTCCCTCCAAGCCATTGCCCAAAATACATTTTAATATGAAATTTAGTATCTCTTCTGCTTTATTCCCTCTATTTTTGATATTTAGCTTTTCAGCGAACGCTACCGTATTCCATGCTGTATCAGATGGAAATTGGTTGACGAACAGTACTTGGGATTTATTTGAAATTCCTGGCCCCAATGATACCGTTGTTATAAATGGTTACACCGTTACTTATAACAATACTATTGCAAATGATTCTATTAGCCATATTGAAATTCATAATAACGGCAATAGTGATGGTACAGCTTTAAGGATTTCAGATGAAAGTATCCTTACCGTTTTGAATGATGTTATGGTTACGTCTCATAATGTTGATAATGATATTGAGTTGAAAATTGAGCAAAAAGCTACCTTAAATATTTTTGGAAAGCTCCATTTTAAAAGAACAGAAGAGAATATGAGCTCTGGAAAACTTTCATTCCTGATGATCGATGATGGTCAGATGAATGTAGTTGGAGATTTTATTTATGATTATAAAAATGCTAGCCTTGATGAAGGTGGAGTTGAAATAAAATTAGATAATAATTCTATTTTCTCTGTGGCAGGAAATACTACTTTCAATATTTCTGATGGAAAAGAATTTTTTATAGAACTAGCAGATTCAGCAAAAGTAATTCTTTATGGAGATGCTAATATGGAAATGACTGGAGGAAAAAACTTCTTAGTGAAAACTACAACCAATACTGAATTTACTGTTCATGGAAATACATCCATGATAAACTCAGGTCAAAACAGTTCATTCATTTTTGGTTCATTTGCCAATGATGGAAAATTAACTATCAATGAAAATTTGGAGATTATCTCCATGATTCAAAACTCACCAGTAACCATAGATTTTTCGGGAGAAAATGCTAAAATGAATATCGTTGGAAATATTACCTTTGATGCGATGAGTGATGGTGATGTAAAAATTGCTCTTACTGATAATTCGAATCTTTCCCTGGGTGGAAATATTGTCAGACCTTCCTCTTATGGAGCAATCGACATGGATGAATTGGGTTCTTTTATTTTTAATGGAGATAATCCTCAATTGATTCCAGCTACTAATTTACCGAATAGTGGATTAGATTCGCTTAATCTTTCTAATCTTGTTTTCAATAATACTTCTAATGTAGCCATGTCTTTGGAAGGGCCAATGGTGGTCAATAATTCTTTAATTTTATCTAGCGGAAATTTGAATACCACGAGTGCTGGAATTTTAATTATAGAAGAAGGTGGAAGTATTTCGGGAGGAAGCAGTACTTCATTTGTCGATGGGCCGATGATGAAAAAAGGCTCTACAAATGGAGAACCATTCCTATTTCCAATAGGTGCTAATGGAGTTTATGCTCCAGTAACCATCTCAGGATTAGACTCTTCAAAATCAGAATATACCGCTCAATATTTTAGCGATCCTCCTCCATTCGGACTAGGATTATCTGAAAATCTGACGGCGGTTAGTCAAAGTGGATATTGGGAATTATTTAAAAAAGAAAATAGTGAAGATGCAGATATTACTTTACATTGGACTAATGGAGAAGTATCTGATCTAGATGATATAGATAATTTGGTAGTGGTAGGAAAAAATGAATCAACTACAAATATTTGGGAAAGTTATGGAAGATTAGGAGTTACAGGAACCATAAATCCTGCATCAATAGGAACTGTCACTTCAAACTATATGAGTGATCCTCCTCCATTTGGGCTGATACAATTTGCCATAGGTACTTCAAATAAATCCAACTCTATTGATAATAATATAATCAATGATGGAAAAGTAAATTTATTCCCGAATCCAGTTGATGATTTTATTCAAATAGAGAGTATCGACTCGAAATTAAAAGATGCTATCATTGAAGTTTTTGATAGAAGTGGACAAAGAGTTTTTATGAATAAAATTAGTTTTGAAGCAGGGAATTATCAAATCTCAACAGATGCTGCTAATATTCTGAACGCTGGAATTTACTTCCTTCGAATCACTAATAAAGAAGGGAATCGAGTTTTAAAATTTACAAAAATAAATTAATTTAGCCTGCTTATTTTACCCTTATTTCGCACACGATCCTAAGTTAAAATAAGAATTAATGAAGAAGCCCAATCAAATTGAAATTTGATTGGGCTTTTTCATTAAGGAACGGTTCAATGATAAGAAATAAAATCTAATTTTTTCTGTTGATTTAAGTAGTTGGACAATAGAAAACGTCGTTTATAAGAATATTTTTTTTCTATATTTCTCCTTAAAAAATAATTCCATAGTGCAGACTATGCAATGATTTTTTAAGAAAAATTATCAAAAAAATCTTAGTCTCATAACTCAACGGTTTCTATTGTCCAAATACTTAAGTAAGTGCTTGGACACAATTAATTGGAATTAAAATTTACAGAACTCATTGTATTCACAGG
>Ga0114957_1004640_pt1 | contig 11730 bp, 9 predicted proteins | sample BantaG_FD_87175 | JGI IMG/M metagenome (GOLD analysis project Ga0114957, IMG submission 87175) | Marine algal microbial communities from Bantry Bay, Ireland - BantryBay_4 metaG | ecosystem: Host-associated > Algae > Red algae > Unclassified | place: Bantry Bay, Ireland | collected 2014-11-21 | reverse complement strand
GTCTAATCCGATCGTCCTCAATTCATACGGTGACGGAGGAAGACCAACGATCAAATGTTTTACAAAAGCAAAAGCCGTTACCATTCGAGGTTCTCATTTTGTAGTTAAAGACCTTAAGATTGTCGGGGTTTACGTAGCCTCTACAGATGGTAGTCGAAATGATGTTATTACCAATGCAGGCTTAGTAATTGATGCTGGTAATAAAAACATTAATAACATCACCATTGATAATGTTGAGGTATCTAAATTTGAATGGTTCGGAATAAAAGTGAATGTAGGACACGACTTTACAATTAATGACTTAGACATACTAAATTCAACCGCTCACAATAATGGATATGTAGGGATTATGACAAAGGGTACTCAGAATTCTGGAAAATATAACATTAAAAATGTATTAGTCGATGGTTGTCTAACTTACAATAATAAAGGTTGGGCTGATTCTGCAGCTGGTTCTGGTATTCATCTTAAAAATGTATTAAAAGGGATTATACAGCGGTGCGAAGCACATCACAATGGCGGTAATAATAACATTGTGGGTAGAGGTGGTGGCGGCGGCATCTGGTCGAGCGATAGCAAAAATGTAATTATCCAGTACAATGAATCTCATCATAATGAAACGGGTAACGCAGATGGGATTGGCTTTAACTTTGATGGCGGATCTAAAAACGGCATTATGCAATATAATTATTCTCATGACAATGATGGGGGAGGGCTGATCTCATTTCATTATGGCGATCTTGTTACTGAGAACATCACCATTCGATATAATATCAGTGAAAACGACGGTTTAAAACTTAAGCAGGGAGCGATTCATCTACAACTGAATCCAAACACTAGTCACCACATGAAAGACATTTATATTTACAATAACACTGTTTACAACGATAATCCGGAAATTGAGATGGTTGAGATACATGATGTCAACCAAAATGGATCGGCTTATGATATTAGGAATGTACACGTATGTAACAATCTATTTGTTCAGCCAAATGGAGGAGATGTATTTGATTATGTTGGAGGTGGAGAAGCCATAGATGATAATAATTTTAGAGATCCAATTGATGGTAATGCAAGATTAAATAATCCGGGTAATAGTTGGAATGGGTATAAAATTGGCTCAAATTCCCCCTTAATTAATCAAGGGTTAGATTTAAACGCAGAAAATATCCCTGGGTTTACAAATGTAGGTTACCTGGATGTTTATGGAGATGCCTTACCACAAAATGGTGCGTATGATATTGGCGCAGATGAATTTAAAGGAGAAATTAATAATCCTAATCCTCATATAGAGGTGACTGCCCCAACAGAAGGAGAAGTTTTAGCCTTGGGTGCTGCCTATAATATTCAGTGGGAACACAATATTTCCGGGACCGTTAAAATCATTTTATTTAAAGGAGGTCAATATCATCAAACCCTGATAAATTCTACCGCAAATGATGGACATTATAGTTGGAATGTTGGAACTGGATTATCTTCAGGAGATAATTATCAAATCAGAGTTCGCAGTAATAATAATCCAGAAATTGACGATTTTACCAACTTATTTAGTATAGCTAATGAAGGACAATCCCTCTGTAATCTAATCCCCAACGGTAACTTTAACAATGGAAATGTATCGGGCTGGAGTTGGATACAGCAAGGAGGAGCGTTGGGTACATTTGATGTTCCCTGGAATAAAGCGTTGTTGAATATTGATAATCCCGGTACGTCTTTTTGGCAATTAAGATTGGAACACGAGAATATTTATTTAGAAGGTGGAAAAACCTACCAGTTACGATATGATGCAAAGGCCTGGGGAAATCGGGATATATCCCTACGTATTGTTAGAAAAGATAATTATAACGTTCTCTATGAAAATATCATCTCACTTGAAGACGCCTGGAATCCAGGACCTGTAGCGACTTTTACGATGCCAGCAGATGGAAATATTGGTATTCTCTTTCGGGTAGGCTCAAATAATAAAACGGTTGTATTGGATAATATTACGTTGAATGAAATCTCTTGTCCTACTCCAAATAATATCGATACTGAAATAGGTTTTGACTATCCCACAGATGATATAAGTTCAAATACTGTGGAAGAGCTCATGGTCTCAATTTTTCCGAATCCAGTAGCGGCTAATCATCCGGTTCACCTTGCTTTACCCCGTTCCAGTTTTAATGCAGGTTCCTCCATCTCCATTATTATTACTGATATCAACGGCCGTCGGGTATTGGAGCGTGAGTACGATGTTGAGACACAGCAGATAACATTAAACCATCATCTTATAGCAGGCGTATATGTAGTTGCTGTGATAAACGGGAATCAAGTGACCACGGAAAAATTGGTGATTCAATAACGCGAAAGGACGAGATAGAACAAAGCATATTAAAAAATCCCCATAGAAATAATTTCTATGAGGATTTTTTTTGAAGTTATCTAAAATGCTAATAAAATTAGGCATTCCAGTGGTTAACAACAGTTCCTGGATATTCCAGTGACATTTGTTCGTTGAAATACTTGGTTTCGTCTGCATCTCTTGGATTTACTAACAGGATAATTTTTCCTGCCTCAATCTCTCGATTGTACGTTTTTGCGTAATCTTCTGGAATACCAATGTTCGTTAAAGCACCAATCAATGCCCCCGTTGCTCCGGCTGCACCAGCACCCGTCAAAGCACCAATGATTGGACCTGCTACTACTAATCCAAGACCTGGAATAACGGCAGTTGTTCCTAAAGTTATAATCGCTCCAGCAATGGCTCCTAATGTTCCTCCTACCCCTGATCCTACGGCAATATTTTCTGCGGTAGTGTTACCTACTGTTTCAGAGGGCACTCTTCCGGAAAAAGAATGTTCTTTAGTTGCTTCACTCATTAATAAACCTATTTCATCTTCGTTGTAACCACGCAATTTAAGCGCATTGTACGCTTTTTCTGCATTGTCAGCGTTAGAAAAAATAAATCCTACTGTTCCGTAAATTGATTCTTTTGTGGTTTTCATGATAAAAAATTTTGTAAATTATTCTGTTATTAAATATTGTTCTCGATACTATAAAGAATAAAGGCGAAAGATGTTCAGTGCTTTTTTAAAAAATTTAGCAGTAAACTCAAAAACTAGCTTTTCTTTGTCTAAAAATACAACGATATTAGCTCAATTATAAAAGATATAAAAAAATAGTAGATGCTAGTTTACACGTCACGTGCAGATACAGCTTTAATCGACAGGAAGTAAGGCGTAGCCACAATTGGCACCATCTCACTCTGCTGCATTTCACCACAGCAACAAATAGCCGAATCATCCTACCCACCCATCCCAAGCCGCTGCAACCCCTTCCGCAACACCTCCTTATCCCTCAAAAACGCCTCCCAAATAGCAGTCCGATAAAGCGGCTGACTAAAAAACAATCGAGCAGAAGCCGTCTGTTCCGCTTCATTGATAAACCAAGAAGGGAGTTGCTGAAATTGTTCCACCAGATAGCCATACATATTTTCCAGCCCTTCGAGAGTAGTGGCATCCAACTGATCGAGCGAAGAGGCTCTGTCTTTTTTGGGAGGGAAATTTTCGATAAAAGAGATAGGTAAACCTAGAAAATCTCGAATCTCTTCCAGGTGATCAAACAATACATCGTAATGAATAAACAAGGTGTCATAAAATGGAAACCGCAATACCCAATGATTAAAATGAGGTCCAAAAAATAACCGATCCTTTCCCTGTGCAACATATTCTTCAAGTGTTAAGTCCAGCGGAAGTAATGTTTTTTCTTTACGAAATTTTTGCATCACGGCAGATTGGGTACGATGGTATTTTCGCCGGAATAGAGACACCGTTGCGACAAGCGGATCACCAAAAATATAGATGACCTTGAGGGATTCATTTTTACTGATAGGCGGAATCGGCAGGTGTTTATATCCATCGAGATTATCGGGGTCATTGGCTTTTTTATAGGCGCTAATGGCTTTAATCAAAAAAGTCGTACCCACGCCACCTGCTGATACGATGAGCGTTTCAATATCCGGATCGAGATAAATCGTTTTTTTCATTTTGTCAAAAATTTAGGAGGACAGATCAAACAGCGGGACTGCTTTATCGCCATTCCTTGGTCGAAAACATGAGTAAGAACCAGTACAGTTGGTGTGCAAAATTTTCAGCAGCAAAACCAAAAGTGATGATGCAGCAGACAATAATAAAACAGAATTGTCTTAAAAATTGCTCCTCTGGATCATCTGCATGATACAACAAAAGGCGGAACGCTTTTTTCAAAGAAAAGAATAAAAAGAGCAGATACAATAACAAACTTGGCAAGCCAAAATCCGCCAATATCGCCAGATAGTCATTGTGCGTAGAGAGAAAATAATTTCTATTGACAATTTCCAGAATAAGGCTATGGGTTTCATTGGAATAGTATTTTGGAAAATTGGCTTTGTACTGTCCAATTCCCATACCCGCATAACCTTCTTCTTCCAGCATCCGAAAAACCCCCCGCCAGATAATAAACCGTACATCCTCTTCGCCGGAGTCCAATTTCTGACTCACCCGACGAATCAAAATCATCGGTCCACCAAATTTTAATTTATCTAATTGCTGCGGCAATAAAATTAAAATCATCAAAACCGTAATACTCAATAATCCCAGCTTCCTTCTAATATTGGAAAACCAAAAAATAAAAATATTAGCCAAAATAAACATCACCAATCCTGTCCGACTGCCCGTAACGATAAAGATATAAATCAAGAATAACGTTAGTCCTCCATAGCCTATTTGATAGCGAAATTTCTGCGCATAGTTAGATCGAAGCAACAAAAAAGTAGTGGCTGCTACTAGGCCGAATGCAGCATAATTAGGGTTATCTGTAAAGCCGGATAGCCGTCCAAAAATTTGTTTGACAAAGAAAAAATAAGCGACATATAAGGCGTTTGCACTGATGCCCGCCACAAAAAACCAGAGCATCTTCATCCCCTGGCGGACGTTCATTTTTGTGTTTTTAAAAACAAAAAAAGTAAGTACGTGGAGCGTAATCTGAAAGGTATCACTATAGAAAAGGCGAACATCGAATACGCCTCCAATAATACGAATAGCCGAAATAAATAAGCCATAAGCAAAGACACCATATAAAAAAAAATCAATATAATTATCCGGATAATAGTTGACACTTCGTTCCCGTAAACGCTGCCATCCATAAACCGTCAGAATGGTAACTGCAAGCGCACGGAAGGGTTTAAAAATGGTTTTTATATCAAACCAGTATTCTAAAATTAACTCAAAAGGCATGGAAAAGGCATACAGACAGAACAGCCCGACGAGGAGGTCGTTCAAATTGAGCTGTACATTATTGTTGTTTAACATGCCTGATAATTAATTGATCCGTGAACTACTTTTACACGGATATTTGAGTAGCCTTAAATCATTGCTTTATGAAACCATTCGTTAGGAACAGCGTCTCTGTTTTTAGGAATATAATTGGTGTCGAGTCGCGGAATTTGTAACGGTGAATGTTGATCCGTATTTAATAAATCCATCTCAATTGTCAAAGCTAACTTACAATCTTCCTCCGCTAAAATATCCAACGTATCTTGATTGAAATCACCATACGGATAACAGAAAGTCCAATAATCCAGGTTTCCACCTATACGTTGAATAAAATTTTTTGATTGTCGAATTTCATCTGCTTGTGCTTCCTTATCGAGCGATCCGAGCCAATAGTGTTTATCTCCGTGACCCCCGATATGCATTCCATTTCGCTGCATACACTCGATTTGTTCCTCGTTCATATACAGCTCGCGACTAAAAGATTTTTCATCGCTACTGACGTATTTTGTAAACAAGAAGTCGGTAATTTTATTACGTAACTTTTCGGGTAATTCTACCTGTAGCATTTTTTTTATAAACATCACTTCAGCAGGATCCAGTCGTCCTGGTTTGGATCGTTTTTGTAAATAATGCGTATTGGAATCAAGGCTGTATGCTGCTCTATTTTCATCCAGTTTTAATAACAAATCATTTGTGAGCAAGGAAATGTCTTTTGTGTTGGCAATAATATGATGAATCTTGTTTACGTCTAATACGATATTTTCGCAAGTTGTCTTTACCGGAATATAAAAGCAGCCCTGAATTTTCTTTTTGTTTAAAATTGGAAAAACGTGATTAAAGTGATCTATATATCCGTCATCAAAAGTAAGCAGGACTGACTTAGGCGGAAGCGGTACCTGTTGCGCTATGCTGTCAATGATCGTTTCGATGGTGACAAAGTGATAGTGCTTTTCTAAATACTCAATCTGTTCCACAAAAAACGACAAGTCCAATCCCTTGATACGCGGGTAGCGACTATGCACGAGGTCGCGCACATAGTGATACATGATGATTGTGCAATTGTTGTTTTTATTAATCATAATTTATTTTATCAACATTCCTAAAAAGGGGTGCAGCAAAATTTCTTTCATTCGCTTCCATCTACACCATTCTTACGATTAAAGAGCGCCAATTGCTAATAACCAACTAGCTAAAAGTAGCGTTTAAACTACACTCGGACGATCCTGATCTGCATCTCCCTTGACACCAAAAAAAGTATCTTTCCCACTATACGTAAATTTAATGTTTTTACCATTTAGGTTCAACGGTTCAAACCATTGAGGAATACGCATTTGTTCTGGCTTTTGCTGAAATCCCATTTGTGTAAGAATCTCGGAAGACATGCCATGCACAAAGCAATCTATATATTCTGCCTTTGCTTCCTGTAATAATTCACAAAGATAATACGGATTCAAATAAAAATACTTTTTAAAATCAATGATCCGCAAACAGCTTCCGACCTCTGTTTCAATCTTACGATACACCACTCCCTGAAACGATTCATATTGATAAAAAGGATGATGATCATAACGGTTTATATAATAATCAACTGATTTATGATGAGGATTAAAATAATAGGCATCCTCGGTTACAGTATCTTCTTTATAAGAAATCAAACGACCAGGGTTGAGAAAATACCATTGTTCCATCCCTCCTGTCTGCCAGCCTCTTTTAAGGTATAATTGCTCGATTGTATCATTGATGCCAATGCCACCAATAGTTGAAGGCTGAATATTATGCTCCACAAAATCGAGTAGCTTTTTCCCCATACCTCTAGGCAAGACCTGATCATTTTTTTTCCAAATCGCTAACCAGATTTTTTTAGTATCCCATTTTGGGTCGTAATGATTGTATGGAATAAAGCCAAGGATGATGTCGAATAACTGGGTGCTGTTATTGACTGCTACAACAAAATTATAGCGTCCTTCTGCTTCGTTTTTATGTTGAAAATCCAAGAGCCTTTTATTCGTGGCAAGAATATGTCCTTTCTTCCAATATTTATCTAGGAAGTCTTGTAGCTTATCTACTTCGTCTAATTGGCAATATCTGATTTGATGACTTTCCATAGTTATAATGGTGTTATTAAAATTTGCCCTTGGTCTCAGAGAGATCAAAGTATGTTAAGGGGTACACCCAAAACATATATCTGTTCGATCCTAGAGATCGCAGTATTGGTTCTGTTTATACACAAGACCCAAAAACATCTATTAACCTCAACCCCCCAATCGCCCCAAAACATCAACCACCGCCGCCACCGCTCGTTCCGTCGCCCGACCATCATTTTTAAAACATTCCCTCGCCAGTGCTGTTTCCCTTTTTTGAAAATCCGCATCGGGGTTTTGCAAATAAATGTGAATAGCAGTACGCAGCTCCTCATAACTATACGTCACCTTCGCGCCACCCAATCCAATAAATTTTTTCTGATGTGGATAGTCCGCTACTCGCCGAGCAGATCGCCAGTAATATACCTGCTTATCGGCATCAAAACAAGTCAAAATAATTGGCTTGCCAACCACCAACGCATCAATAGAAACTGTAGAACCCGAACTCATACAAATACTACAGCCCACCAACAAGCTAGACAAGCGATCCATATCTTCCCGCTTCATACTCCACCTCACCTTACTATTGGCCAGCTTCGGAAAATCCACAGCGACCTTTTTGCTAGTTAGATTTTTTAAACGGTTTATCCAACTTTGATCCGACAAACTCCCCTGTACATTCTGAGGATGCGGCCGAACAATGAACTGCATGTCTTTCCCAAAATTTCCGGCGTTAACCTCCTTCGCCAGCCATTCCACAATCTCAATTTCCAATGGTACAAAACGAGGTGCACTCATCGCAAAAACAATAAACGGTAAAGCCGGATCAAGCCCAAGATCAAGAAGGAGCTCATCCGTTTTTGGATTTTCCATGATCTTGTGATGGTGATCAAAATGAGGAACACCTACCATCTGCACTTGCGATTCTTCTATTTGATAATACTCCTTTAACTCCTCATACATAATCGGTCCCCATGCAATAAAATGATCGGGAATAACTGGAAAAATTCCCTTACTCGTTATGTTATCCCAACTAAGCAAATGGATCAGCGTACCGATTCCTGCTTTCTTGGCGGCGTATAAAAACTTGGCTTCCAAAAAATTAACCGGATAGGTGGATACGACTAATCTAGGATTTATTTTCTTTATTAAATCAGTCGCCCGTGAATCTACTAAATGCTTTTTTTCATTTCGCTGAAAACGACGCCGAATGCCTGGAAAAATTTTTATCAACCGATGAATAGGATAGTAGACAAAGGGGCGGATACGTTTCCAAGGATGTTTACTATCGGTATATAAAATACTGTATAAATGCTTTTCCCAAAAAACAGGATTTGATTTAATATCCTCTAAGAAATACATTCTTTTCACCCCATAATCGTCATCCCATATCGTCTGAGAAATGCCCGCTGCAAAAATTTGGATGCGTGGATTATCTTTAAGTTCCCTAAGATTTTGATCTTCTGCATCAGGCGTTATGATTGCTACGTGTTTACCCTGTTCAGTTAGTCGCTGAATCAGTCCCGTTTGTAAAAGCATTCTTGCGGCAAAGCCATGAGAAATTACATAGCATACATCTACCCTATTTATTGTACTAGCCAAACTGATTTTTATTTTGTTCTAAATACTGCTCCGCCTTGTTCCAATCCTTCATCGTGTCAATATTAATATCTGGGCTGTTCGTCATTAGATGATGAATGATTTTATCACCATACAATGACTTCTTTTCTAAAATTATATTGGTCTTTGTCAAATAAATAGCACCATCCCGATAATACGCAGGAGGTAAATCCTGACGACGGGAGATGATTTCTTTTTCGCCCGTAGCGATTTTTAAAAAGCCAGAATCTGCCGCCTCCTCAAAAATCCAATGCGGATTAAATTGATGCGGAACATTTTTTACAGAGATCAAACTGTCTGCACCGGAACTAATAAAAGCTTGAATTGCTGCGTCCAAATCTGCCGAATGCCGGAATGGGGCAGTCGCTTGTAGTAAACAGACTGCATCAAAAGATTGGTTAATACTTTCAAAATAATGTAAAGCATGTAGAACGGTGTCAATCGTCGGAGCCGTATCTGAAGCCAGCTCCACCGGACGGATAAAAGGGACGACTGCTCCGGCGTTTTTACTTACCCCAATGATTTCTTCATCCTCCGAGGAAACGATGAGCGTATCGAGTAACTTACAAGCAAGCCCAGTTTGAATAGTATAGGCAATCAATGGGCGGTCACCCAACAGTTTGATGTTTTTTCTAGGTATTCCTTTTGATCCTCCTCTGGCCGGTATCAGTCCAAGTATTTTCATTGTTCACCTTTTTAAAAAAAATCCTTACCTAATAAATTATACTTACCCAGTCGTTCTTCTGTCAATTCAAACGTGGTGACATCTCCTTCCTGATCCCATGTTATCTGGTAATCCCTTTTTAGGTTGTTTTTTAAAAAACGTGCGTTATTCGTTCGTCCGTCAATCAGTACGAAAGTACCGGGTAGTAGAATAGGTTCCATCAAGAGTAAATCTCCAGCCATTACTGTACGTTCGTTACACTGGAAAGTCATTCCATTGATCGAGCCTTCTACGGCTGCAGGATCAGGCCCGTCGAGATAGATAAAATCAGGAACGACATCTGGCAGGTTTTTATAAAAATGACAAATTTGTCCCTGGTGCGTGCCGATTTCTACACGACTATGATGAAAACTGACAAAAGGTTTGAGTGTTTCCGGAAATCGGCCAGAAGCGACTGCTATCCAATGCTCCGAAGTATCAACGGTAAAGCAATGAAACAAATGACGGTTTCGAATTTTGGGTATTGAATCCAGTGCTTCCCAGTCTTTTTTATTTTTTTTAAGCGCATCTGCGATGATCAGGGTGGAGAATCCTACACCGAATTCCATAACCGTAAAAGATTTCCGACTGCGTATTAACCGATGGATACGGACTAAATCTGCGAGGTCTATCGGAACGGCACCGGATGCATCGGTCGTGCTGGCTTTTTTTGTTTCATCATTATATAAAAAATTGGGAAAATAATCTCCCAGTTTTTCCTGATTCCAGTATTGTAAATTGGTCAATTGATTCATGATATTATTTTGTCAAGAAAGAACAGGCACAAAAGAAACAGCCAAATGTTATAAGTTATTCTTTTATTGATCCTTATTATTCAGCCATTCCTTAGTACGCCAGCCGCTTCCAAAATTTCAGTTTCTCCTTCGCTAATAAATCAGCGATTTGTTTACCCGCATTTCCATTGCCATAGGTAGCGGCTTGTTTATACTTTCCATGTGCTACCTGATCACGGATCGCGGAGGTGATGGCTGCTTGGTCGTAGCCCACGTCCATTACGTTGGGTGCGCGTTCCCGACCGGTCTGACGCGAGCCGATGTTCACTACCGGGACGCCCAGATAGCCACACTCCCGAATACCTACACTTGAATTTCCAGCCAGGCAAAAACTATTATCCAGCAATTTTAAAAAATCTACCGGATCCATATTTTTAAAAAAATGAAGATGTGCCGGAGATTCATTCTCTCGGAAAGAGCGTAGTGCATTGGAGGTGCCGTCAGATCCCGCATCCACGTTTGGCCAAAACCAAAAAGTAGGTAAACCAAGTTGAGCGGTTGCGTTGAGGGTTTGCATGGCTTGTGATCGTGCTGCCTCATATTCAGTCGTTACCGGATGTTGCATAATCACAATATATCCATTCGAAATATCCGGTCGCGTACCCACGCCTCCGTATCGCTCATAAGGATCAAAATCCAAGCGCCCATCTTTTGCCACTTCCGCCGCAATATCAATGGAAGGACATCCCGTATGAAAAACCGTTCCTTCTGCTTCTCCCATTTTTAGTACCCGCTCTTTCGCTTTTGCAGAAGAAACAAAATGTAAATCTGATAGCTTGGTAATCGCATGACGCACTTTTTCATCAATATTACCCGTCACTTCTCCACCTTGAATATGCACCAATGGGATATTTAAATAACTAGCAGCAATGGCCGTAGACATCGTCTCAAAACGATCCGCAACAGTTACCACTGCATCGGGTGATAGATTTTCAAAAACATTACTTAGCTCAATAATCCCTAAACCAGTTGTCTTGGCTTGCGCGGCCAGACTGCCACCCTCTAGTACATTGTATACTTTCGCCGTAATTTTAAACCCATCTGCTTCCATCACTTCCACTGCAGTACCATATCGGCCTAGCAGTGCGGAAGCGGCTACGACTAGCTGAAGCTCCAAATCGGGATGCTCCTTGATCGCCTGTAGCGCAGAACGAATCCGACTATAACTAGGCCGTGCGGTGACGACTACACATATTTTACGAATAGCTGGTTTCACGCGATATCTTCATTTTGTAAAAAAT
>Ga0114957_1004637_pt1 | contig 11735 bp, 9 predicted proteins | sample BantaG_FD_87175 | JGI IMG/M metagenome (GOLD analysis project Ga0114957, IMG submission 87175) | Marine algal microbial communities from Bantry Bay, Ireland - BantryBay_4 metaG | ecosystem: Host-associated > Algae > Red algae > Unclassified | place: Bantry Bay, Ireland | collected 2014-11-21 | reverse complement strand
TAAAATGCTAAAAAACTGCCTTTTGTTGGAAAAAAATAAAATATAATCTGCTTTAATTGCAGTCTAAAGGACGATTTTACCGTAAAGCTTGTTAAGTTTCTCTTAATCAGGGAAATAAACGCAACTACGGTTTGAAATTTGGGGTACAAAGGTTGTTACTCCTCTATTTTCAGATACAATTTAAGGATATCGAAAATAGACCTTCCGTAGTCAAAAAAATTGAACATGATCCGCTTATTTATCATCATAATTATCTGGAGTTGTATTTCTGTTACGGGAAATGCCTCAGACATCATTATGCGTAATAAAGCGGGTACGACCCTCAATCCGGTGCAGTTATTCCAGGACAGTACTTACGAATATCCAACTGGTAAATCATTTCTGGCTGGTCATCTTTTCGAAGTCATTGGAGAAACAAAAAAAGAATACGAAGATGATTCCCAAAATCAAAAATTCAAGTGGTACCATGTAAAAACACCCGCTGGAGAAACGGGCTGGATTTATGGAGATGGTCTGGCCGTAATGGTCAAAGAATCGTCCATTCCTGCGCATCTAACACACTTTCACAAACAAAAATTCAGTTTTGATAATGGTTTCGAAAACGCCACGGTGTGGATCGCAGCCATCAATGGGCGGGATAATTTTCATAAACAGGATTATCTCAACCCTCCTTATTCTGAAAAATACCTGGTCATCACCAATCATAATAACCGGTCAGCGCACATAAATATCGGTGGTATTAATGCTCGGGGAACCTATGAGCTATCCAATGCTACCTTGAGCGATGCCACGGGAGATGGCATTTCCGATTTTATTTTACAAATCAATAGTAAAATGGTCGGAAAATTTGTGGAAAACCGCAATCTCGTGATCCATTCTTTTCAGGCAGGTAGTCTAAAAAAGATTTTTGAAGAATCGTTGAATTTAACTTATGACAATGACCTACCTTCTCCCGCTTTATATAAGCAAATAGAGATTAGTGATAAAATTATCCGAGTGGCTTATCCGGATTATATTGACTGCAAAAACTACCAGCAACCTTATAATACTCAGTCGATTAGTCCAAATATGGAACGATGCCTGGAGTATGTCACTTATACTTTTCAATGGAATGAGGGACTGGATTTATACCAGCCTATTTATGAAGTCAGTCGAACACCGATCCTCGCAAGGATTAAATATGTAGGTCTTACTTTATTGGAAAAACCCGATCTTTATTCACGACGATATAAAAAGCTGGATCCAAATGCTGATCTAATCATTATTAAACATTACGAAAGAAAAGCAAACACTGGACAGCAGAAACATATGCTTACTTATTTTCTGGTGCAGGCACCAACGGGTGAGCAAGGATATATCCTTGCGGACAAAGTGAATTTTCAGCAGACAGAGCACGCGGCCTTATTAGAAAAATACTATTCGCACCCACCAGCGAACAAGAATAATTGGAATTCCAGTCAATCCTTCGTCACTATTCGCTCGCTCCGCGACACTTCGGTCAGTCATAAGTAAAACATCATCAGAAGTATATCTCCCGAGAAGAGGTCCGTCTTCAACCTTAAACTCCTTAATACAACTCCAAACATTGAGGCGAAACCAATACCAACTATCTATCCGCCAGACATTATTTCAATAAGTTCCGGATATTCCTGTCTGTAAGTCCTTTAGTTTTTTTATTTTTACCGACCAAACTGCGGAAAGATCTACTTATCCGTATTAACCCTGTTTTTATTTTTCAAGTTATGGATTTAAAATCCCAAGTTAACCTTAAAAAATTACCTAAACATATTGCCGTAATTATGGACGGCAATGGACGTTGGGCTAAAGAGCATGGTAAACCCCGGGTATTTGGCCATCGCAATGGTGTGACGGCCGTACGGGAAACAACCGAAGCCGCGGCAGAATTAGGCGTTGAATACTTAACCCTCTATGCCTTTTCAACGGAAAACTGGAATCGTCCCCGATTAGAAGTAAACGCCTTGATGTCTTTATTGGTAGAAACTCTACGCAACGAAATAAACACACTGAATGAAAATAATATCAGGCTACAGGCAATCGGTGATCTAGAGAAATTACCGCCTAAAACGCATAAAGCTCTGCTAGAAGGTATTCAGAATACACAGCACAACCAGCGAATGACCTTGGTGCTAGCACTTAACTATAGTGCAAAATGGGAAATTTTGGAGGCTACCCGTAAAATTAGCCAACTGGTAAAGGCCGGACAAATAGATGCTGAACATATTAACGAAGAACTTTTTTCCGCCTCTTTAAGTACCCACGGGATTCCCGATCCAGAATTATTGATTCGTACCAGCGGAGAGAGCAGGCTCAGTAATTTTTTACTTTGGCAAATTGCCTATTCTGAACTCTACTTTACCGATATTTTTTGGCCTGAATTCAATAAAGACGCCTTCTATCAAGCTATTATTGACTTTCAAAACCGAGAACGCCGCTTTGGTAAAACCAGCGAGCAAATCGGATAAAGCCTATATATGTTAAATTCTGCCCAGTTACCCAACGTTTATATCCCTAATCCTGTCTTTTAAAGTACGTATCCTCTTTTTTTTGGCAATTCTTTTAAACAGCATTCTAAAAAGATCGTTACTTTTGTGTCGCTTATGAAAAAAATGATGAGCACTGTTCGTAAATACCTCATCTTCAGAAATTTAGTAGCTTAATATGAAACATAAATATACCTTTTCGTTTTTACTCCTGGTTTTTCTTTTTCCCTTTATAACAAATGCGCAGTCCGATAGTCTGAATATTTTCGATTACTCCAATCCTGCCCAGTTTGAAATTGGAGGAATAAAAGTAACGGGTGCCGAATTTAGTGATGAAAATTCACTAATTGCTATCACTGGCCTTAAAGTTGGAGACGAAATCCGGGTACCCGGAACTGAAATCCCACAAGCCATCAAAGCACTCTGGAAACTTCGCCTTTTCACGGATGTACAGATTTATAAAGAAAAATCAGTCGGAGATATTATTTTTCTAGAAATCGCAGTTCAGGAAAGACCTCGTTACATTCGACATTCTTTCAAGGGTGTTAAAAAATCTCGTCACGATGATCTAAATGGCATCATCAATCGTTATTTATTAAAAGGTAACATCGTTACTCCCAACGCAATCGTAAACGCGAAAAATGGTATCCGCGAATATTTTGTTGAAAAAGGGAACCTGGACGCAGAAGTCACCGTCACGGAAAGCCCAGACGAAAAGAATGTCAATGCCGTAAAATTATTATTTGAAGTTAATAAAAAAGAGCGCGTTAAAATTGAAGATATCACCTTTACGGGTAACAACAACATAAAAGACCGTAAGCTCCGTAAATTGATGAAAGGTACCCGCCGTAAGCGACGGATTTTTTCTTCTTCTAAACTGATTAAAGAAGATTACGCAGACGACAAAAAAGCCATCGTCAACTATTATAATAACCTTGGATTCAGAGATGCTCAAGTTCTTGGTGATAGTATCTGGCGAAACGAGAAAGGTCGTTTAATGATCAATGTCGATATCCTGGAAGGCAACCAATATTATTTTCGTAACATCGCCTGGAAAGGAAATTCTATCTATAAAACTGAGCAATTGCGTAGCGTTCTCGGTATCGAAAAAGGAGATACTTACAGCCAGGAATTGCTGGATACCCGTCTTTCTTTTAGTCAGGATGGTCGGGATATAAGTACGCTGTATCTGGATAACGGTTACCTGTTTTTCCGGGTAGATCCCGTAGAAACAGCTATTGTTGGTGATTCAATTGATTTGGAAATTAGAATTTACGAAGGACCACAGGCTACCATTGACCGGGTGGTCATCAATGGAAACGATCGTACTCACGAACACGTTATCCGTCGAGCCGTACGGACTCGTCCTGGTGCTAAATTTAGTCGTTCAGACATCATTCGTTCCCAGCGGGAAATTATCAATCTAGGATATTTCAATCCAGAAACTATGGATATCCAGACGCCCGTTAATCCGGAGAGAGGAACGGTTGACATCATCTATACAGTAGAAGAAAAACCATCGGATCAATTGGAGCTTTCTGCCGGATGGGCAGGTCAAGGTCGGGGTGTGATTGGTACTTTAGGAGTTTCTTTTAATAATTTCTCCATCAGAAATATCTTTAATAAAGAAGCCTGGAATCCACTACCACAAGGAGATGGACAGCGTTTATCGTTACGGGCACAAACCAGTGGAAGTCTTTTCCAATCCTATAATATCTCTTTTACGGAGCCATGGCTGGGTGGTAAAAAACCAACTTCTCTTACGGTATCTGCATTCTTCAACCGTCTTACCAATGGTAGTGATCCCCGTAGTCAATTTTTCCAAAGATTTAATATTTTGGGAGGATCGATCGGGCTGGGTACCCGTTTAAAATGGCCAGATGATAACTTTATATTATCCGGTACGATTAATTTGCAACGACTTGACCTTGACAATTATTCACAAGGTGGATTTCAGTTGAGCGATGGAACCAGATTAATTGATGGTAGTTTCAATAATTTCAGTCTTAATATAACGCTGGCGCGTAACACGATCAATAATCCAATTTATCCAATTGAAGGATCGAGAATTTCGTTGTCTTTCCAGCCAACTATTCCCTATTCGCTCTTCAACAATAAGGATTACGCAAGCCTGGAACCAGAAGACAGATTTAAGTTTTTAGAGTACCACAAATGGCGATTCAATGCCGAGTGGTATGCACCGCTTGTTAATGACAAGTTGGTATTAAGAATTGCCGCTAAAGTTGGTATTATCGGTGCTTATAATGATGAAATTGGACTTTCACCCTTTGAGCAATTTCAGTTAGGTGGGGATGGGTTATCTCAGCAAACGGGTAATTTCTACAATGGAGTAGATTTGATCTCCTTACGAGGTTATGAAGTGCGACAGTTAGACGCCAATGTTGGTAAATTTAACGAAACTACCAGTGCGCCCATTTTTGATAAATTTACGGTAGAACTAAGATATCCCTTATCGCTTAATCCAAACGCGACAATCTTCTTCCTGGCTTTCGCCGAAGGAGGGAATTCCTGGAGATCCTTCCGTGATTTTAATCCTTTCGATACCAAACGTTCGGTCGGGGCAGGATTGCGAGTATTCTTGCCGATGTTCGGAACGCTTGGATTTGATTATGGTCTTGGCTTTGACAAGTCACTTCAACAGCAAGGAGACCAAGGTTCAGTATTTTCACGCTTTGGAGCCTTTAATATCATCCTTGGGTTTGAGCCAGAATAAAGGTGGATGTGTGGAATATTTGATTAGTAGATCAGTTAATTAGTGCCCGCGATCGCGGGAAAAACTGATTAACCACCAAATCACATTGATTTTAGTCGCTTCTTGATGGCAAATAGTTCATCCCGAAATTGAGCGGCAGCCATAAAATCAAGTTCTTTAGCAGCGGCTTTCATTTTGGCCTCCGTCACTTTTTTCATTTTTTCCAACTGATCACGGTTCATATATTCTACGACAGGATCAGCGGCCAAACTTGGTTCGTCGGGTTCTATATAAGCTTTTTTACCACGGATATCGAGAATGGATTTTGAATTAATAATTTCTTCGCGAGATTTGTGGACGGTCTTTGGTGTAATACTGTTTTTTTCGTTATAAGCCATCTGAATGATCCGGCGACGGTTCGTTTCGTCGATCGTCATTTCCATCGAGTTGGTCATTTTGTCGGCATAGAAAATAACCAGTCCATTAGAGTTACGGGCGGCTCGTCCCGCCGTTTGAGTTAACGAACGTACATTCCGCAAGAAGCCTTCTTTATCGGCATCCAAAATAGCAACTAGAGATACTTCAGGCAAGTCCAACCCTTCCCGTAATAAGTTGACACCGATCAACACATCAAAAACCCCCAATCTTAAATCCCGTAAAATTTCTACCCGCTCCATGGTATCTACCTCAGAGTGAATGTAACGACATTTGACGTTTAGACTTAACAGATACTTAGATAATTCCTCCGACATTCTTTTGGTCAAAGTAGTTACCAGTACCCGCTCGTTCTTTTTGATCCGTTCGTCAATTTCTTCCAATAAATCATCAATCTGATTCAAACTCGGACGCACTTCGATGGGTGGATCCAATAGGCCAGTCGGTCGGATGAGTTGTTCGACAATCTCTCCTTGCGTCTGCTCCATTTCATAATCACCTGGAGTGGCACTTACAAAAATTACCTGGTTGATCATTCCTTCGAATTCGTCAAAATTAAGCGGGCGGTTATCAAGCGCCGAAGGCAACCGAAATCCGTGTTCCACTAAATTAAGTTTACGGGCCCGGTCTCCTCCCCACATTCCGCGTACCTGTGGTATCGTTACGTGACTTTCATCAATTACCATCAAGTAATCATCCGGAAAATAATCTAACAGGCAAAACGGACGCGTACCCGGTGCACGACCATCAAAATAACGGGAATAGTTTTCTACCCCATTACAATAGCCCAATTCTTTCATCATTTCCACATCAAAAGCCGTTCGCTCTTTGATTCGCTTTGCTTCCAAAATACGTCGCTCTCTTTCAAAATATTTTTCCTGAGCATAAAGTTCATCCTCAATATTCCGAACAATTTCGTGCATTCGATCTTTGGGAGCGACATAAAGATTAGCGGGAAAAATCGCCGCAGTATGCATTGATTCAATGCGTTTTCCCGTTTCAATTTCGATACGGTCAATCTCTTCTATTTCATCTCCGAAAAAAGTAATTCGATATCCATAGTCTACGTACGGCAGGTTGATATCCACGGTATCTCCACGTACTCTGAAAGTGGCTCGACGAAAATCAGTTTCGGTACGAGAATACAAACTTTCCACCAGCCGATATAAAAAAGTATTTCGAGTGATGGTCATTCCTTTTCCAATTCTGATAATTCCCTCTTTATAATCTTCGGGATTTCCCATACCATAAATACAGGATACGGACGCCACCAGTATAACATCTCGCCGTCCGGAGAGTAGAGAAGAAGTAGCCCGTAAACGCAGTTTATCCACCTCTTCGTTGATCTGTAGATCTTTTTCAATAAAAGTATCAGAAGAAGAAATATATGCTTCGGGCTGATAATAATCGTAGTAAGAGACGAAATATTCTACCGCATTATTTGGAAAAAAATCCCGTAACTCTCCGTATAATTGGGCAGTCAACGTTTTGTTATGGGTCAAAATAAGGGTTGGTCGGTTGAGTTTTGCAATGACATTGGCCATCGTAAAAGTCTTTCCAGAACCAGTTACCCCTAACAATACCTGTGCAGTGTCGTTGGCTTCGATACCATTTATCAATTTTTTGATCGCCGTCGGTTGATCACCGGTCGGCTGGAAAGGAGATACTAAGTTAAACATCTGTTTATATTTGTGCGGAATACTTCTCGGTCGGTCTATTGAACAAAAATATAAACAATTCCTTAACCCGATGGTTGTTTGGTTATAGAATTTGGATAAAGTTTATAAAACACTAAAAATGCTTCCACTTAATTTTAAAACCTATGGTCAGGGCAACCCGATTATTATTTTACATGGTCTCTTTGGTACGCTAGACAATTGGCAAACAATTGCCCGACAGCTATCTGAGAAATATTTGGTCTATTTAGTGGATCAGCGGAATCACGGTCGGTCCCCACACACGAAAGATTTTAATTACTCCCTGCTAGCGGAAGATTTAAAGGATTTTATGGAAAGTGAAGGGATGAGTCAGGCAACCATTATCGGTCATTCCATGGGTGGAAAAACGGCGATGCAATTTGCAGTTAGCTACCCTGAAATGGTCACCTCCCTTATCGTTGTAGATATTGCTCCAAAAGTCTACGAAGGAGGCCATCAAGAAATTTTTGATGCTTTACTGTCCGTTGATTTGAAAAAAATAGAAAGTAGAAAAATGGCAGAGGAGCAATTAATGGAAAAAATTCCAGATGTAGGGATTCGCCAATTTTTATTGAAAAATCTGACCCGTAATAAAGAAGGTGGCTATCAATGGAAGATGAATCTGCCTGCTATTTATAAAAATTATCAGCATATTCTAGATAATATTTTACTGGACGAACCTTATACTGGATCCAGTTTATTTATTCGTGGCGAACGTTCTGGTTATATTAAAGAAACGGACGATTCACTGATTAAAGATACTTTTCCCGAGGCAGAAATAATTACTATTTCCAATGCCGGACACTGGGTACACGCCGAAGCTCCGAAGGCGTTGTTATCCGCGTTTATAAATTTTATGACAAGCGATCGTAGTTTATCCAACTAAATAAAATGCAAGGAGCACTAAAAATTTTCAGTCTTGCTAATATTCCAGTCTATGTACACTGGAGTTTTTCTCTGTTGGCTTTTTTTCTGCTCTACTACGGCTGGTATGCTCAAATGGACGGGATCAGTTTTCTTATTTTTCTGGTCTTATTTTTTGCGCTGTTTCTTTCCGTCATTTTACACGAATATGGCCATGCGCTGACCGCTAGGTATTATGGTGTCAAAACCAAAGATATCATCCTGCTGCCCATTGGAGGACTGGCAAGACTGGAAAAACTCCCTAAAAAACCATTGCAGGAATTTGTAGTTGCAGCCGCAGGTCCCGTGGTTAATCTTTTTATTGCAGGATTACTTGGGATTATTTTATGGTTTGAATACAATGGAGAAATAGGCAGAATTTTTTCTAGCCGTGGTACGCTAATTCTGCGTTGGCATCGCGTCATTCCTATGTTATTTGTATTAAACCTTTCGCTGGTAATCATGAATCTGATTCCGGCATTTCCATTGGATGGAGGTCGAATGCTGCGGGCAACACTGGCGATCAAATTAGGCAGATTAAGAGCTACACAAATTGCCAGTTATTTAGGCCAGGGGTTTTCTGTATTGTTAGTTGGGTATGGAATTTATTACAAGGATTTCATGAGTATGTTATTGGGATTTTTTCTTTTTTCAATGGCTCGAAAAGAATATCGCTTTCTAAAAACAGAAAATATTTTGTCTAGTTATCTGATTGGATCTACGATGAAAAAAACGTTCCCCGCACTTTACACCAATGATTCAGTCACCGAATTTCTAGCTACGTTAACCACTAAACAACAAGGAGATTTTTTGGTTCTCAGTGCCGTAGATCAGTCGTTCTACGGTATTTTATCCGCAGGAACTATAAAAAAATTAAGAAATAAAAATAACGATGGCCTTTTGATCGGAGCCGTCACGGAATCTAACTATCCAGTTTTGTCACCAGCACAAAATGTGGCCGATGGACTTTCTGTGCTCCGTTCTGTAGCCTTAGATTTCCTCCCTGTTCTACAAGGAGAAGAGTTTATGGGAGTCCTGGATTATGATAGTATCAATGAGTTATTAAAAACTAAAACCAATTGATCCCATTAATACAAAATTGCGATCCTTATCAGACCGTTCCACCCGATTTATCCCTTCGGATTCACTATACGAATATTCGAAATATGGATTGGTAGCATCTCTCAAACCGTAGCTAGCTGTAAAACCGACAAATAAGCCTGGACTGATATAGTAAGATAATCCAGCGTTGAGCGTAAAGTCTAGCCCTCGATAACGCTTCTCATCCAATGTTATATCTGGTTTTCCGAATACTCCACCAAACGGAGTTGAATCCGTCCATTGTGCGTAGCCGGTTTCCTCGGTCAATAAAATAACGTCCTCACCATCCACCGTCAATTCCTTAAAAAATTCTTCTTGAAAGCTGAGAATATTCTGGGTAAATTCCAGTCCATCTCTTCGGTAATTATGGTTAATTAAAGAATTTATCTCTACCAGTTCGTTATTTATACCGGACGTACCCGAAAAAACCAAATCACCTACCGCTCCGGTACCAGCCAAAAAGGCGATACTGACTCCTGCATTCAATTCAAATTTTCCATATTTCATATATCCAGTAACCGGTACTTCTATATATGAATTAATGATCCGCGTAGAGACCGTCCTTGTTCCTACAGCCGTAGCATAATTTCCACTACGAGTCGTTGTAAAGATATAGGTAGAAGGGCCTTCGTAACTGTAACGGCTTCCCTTTTGAGTATACATGATCTCCGCCTTAAATCCGTAATGGTCTAATAATTTAAAAACAATTCCTCCTGCCACATGGAATCCGGTATAAGTGGTAAAATCTTCCAAATCGCTTCCATCTGCTCCTTTTTCGGAAGGACCTAGAAACTGGGAGCGATTCAATCCTACTCTAAAAGTAGTACCTATTCCCTGAGTTTGGCCTACCTGATAAATATTGCAAATTAAGAAAAGGAGAAAATATAGACGTAATTTCATCTTAAGATTGAGTTTTAGTAACCGTCGAATAATTTGAGGGGCAAATATAGCCAGTAATCGGGAATAAATGACGCATATTAAATAACGTTATCTCGTTTTTACTATTTTGTTCAAAAATGTGGTTTGCCCTAAATTTTACAAAAAAGAGCATCTTTGCGCTAAAAAGGAGCAATTGTTATGTCCGGAAAAAACAAACTAAAGAAATTTGCTAATCTGAGTACTTTTCCCAATGTCTTTCAAAACCACGATGTTCGTCAGCCCGAATTAGTTGATTACAATGACGAGAAGGTAGAAATGAAAGGTAACTGGAAGACCGATTATTTTAAAAATGATCATCCACTTATTCTTGAACTAGCTTGTGGGAAAGGAGAATATACCGTTGGTATGGCTCAAAACGATCCGGATATAAACTATATTGGGGTGGATATTAAAGGCAATCGTATCTGGAAAGGTGCCACGGATGCGATGGATCTAAAGCTAAAAAACGTTGCCTTTCTTCGTACGCGAATTGAGCAAATAGAATTATTTGTGGGCCCTAATGAGGTGGACGAAATCTGGATTACCTTCGCTGATCCTTTTTTAAAAAAAGGAAAAGCCAACCGTCGACTGACCGCACCGCCTTTTTTAGATCGATACCGAAAAATTCTTAAACCTGGCGGACTGGTACATTTAAAAACCGACGAAAAGCAACTTTCCGATTTTACGTTAGAAGTTATTAAAGAAGATCCGGCGACAAATTTGCTTTATTACAAAGAAGACATTTATAGTGAACCACTGGATTTTCCCGAACTGGAAATAAAAACCTACTACGAGAGAATGCATCTCGTAAAAGGGAAAACGATTAAGTATTTGAGGTTTACGATTTAGGAATGGTCAAATAATAAACTTATAGCCTAGAAATCGTCTTTTTTATTTTTTTGACCATTTTTTTGGATAATCCCGTGAAGATGGCGGTTTCTTTGATTGTCTTTCCGGCTCTTAGATATTTGATGGCGAGTAGGGGTTTTTCGATTCTTCCTTCGGTGTTCATTTTAGCTGCTCTTTCTAATCCGATCTTTAAACCTACTTGGAATCCCCTTTTTATAGAGATCATCTTTTTCTATATCGTATGTAATTGGCATATCATCTATTATTTTTTCGGTTATATCTTCTAATTTACGAATTCTAGCTAGAATTAACAATTGTTCTAAATACTTTTTTAAATCTTTCTCTTGGTTTGCGTACTTTTTGATATTGGTTAAGACCATTCGTAAGACCGCTTCTGTTTGTTCTTCTTTGAACTTCGTGAGGAGTGCCAACATAATCACCGAAGGGACTTGAGAAGAAAGAAAATCTTTTGGATTCATCTCATAAATACTGATCAAAGTGAACTACCCCGACCCAAGGGTACGGGGCATCAAAGTCATCCTGAAAAGGAGCTTTGATTTTTCAGCGTTTCATCGCAATCTGCATTCGCTAAAGAATGACTTACAATCACTCCACGCC
>Ga0114957_1004635_pt1 | contig 11739 bp, 9 predicted proteins | sample BantaG_FD_87175 | JGI IMG/M metagenome (GOLD analysis project Ga0114957, IMG submission 87175) | Marine algal microbial communities from Bantry Bay, Ireland - BantryBay_4 metaG | ecosystem: Host-associated > Algae > Red algae > Unclassified | place: Bantry Bay, Ireland | collected 2014-11-21 | reverse complement strand
TAATCAAAATCACTTCATTACTAAACGAATATAAAAAAAGGACGTATCGATTCTTTTCTTATATTTGTTTTCTTATAATATGTTACTTCAAAGAAGCCAATGATTGAGCTCAGAAAGGAAGTAACTATTTGTTAAAAATTTCAACTAAAATATAACCATGTCAAAAATAAAAGAAGAAAAGCTAAAAGCGCTCCAGCTTACAGTTGATAAGCTAGATAAGACATACGGAAAAGGAACTGTCATGAAGCTAGGAGACAGGCAAGTAGTTCAAACAGAAGTAATATCAACAGGATCTCTTGGATTAGATATAGCTCTTGGAATAGGAGGGTTTCCTAAAGGAAGAGTTGTAGAAATTTATGGTCCGGAATCATCTGGTAAAACAACTCTTGCAATACATGCGATAGCACAATGTCAAAAAGCGGGAGGAATTGCTGCATTTGTGGATGCTGAGCACGCATTTGATAGATTTTATGCTGAAGCCTTAGGAGTAGATACGGAAAATTTATTGATTTCTCAACCAGATAACGGTGAGCAAGCTTTAGAAATAGCAGAGAACTTGATTCGTTCTGGCGCGATAGATATTCTTGTAATTGATTCTGTGGCGGCGCTAGTTCCTAGAGCTGAGATAGAAGGTGAAATGGGAGATTCTAAGATGGGCCTTCAAGCGAGGTTAATGTCGCAGGCGTTGAGAAAGCTTACGGGTACTATAGGACGTACTGGGTGTTGCTGTATATTCATAAATCAATTGAGAGAGAAGATAGGAGTAATGTTCGGAAACCCTGAAACCACAACGGGTGGTAATGCGCTTAAATTCTATGCTTCAGTAAGAATTGATATTAGAAGATCTGGTTCTGCGATCAAAGACAAAGAGGGTAATGTCATGGGGAATGCTGTGAAGATGAAAGTTGTTAAAAACAAACTTGCACCACCATTCAGAATAGCGATGGCAGATATCATGTATGGAGAAGGAATCTCAAAAATAGGAGAAATCCTTGATCTTGGTGTAGAACAAGACGTAGTTGGAAAAAGCGGATCTTGGTTTAGTTATGAAGGAACAAAAATTGCCCAAGGAAGAGAATCAGCGAAGAACTTCTTAAAGGATAACCCTGAAGTGACAGCTGAAATCGAAGCAAAAATTCGAGCTAAATACAATGATGAAATAGAAGAAGTTGTCGAAGTAAAAGAAAAAGCTTAGAAGTTTTTGGAAATATATATTAGAAAGGCATTGTAATTAAATTGCAATGCCTTTTAATTATTCAAGATCTTCTTGAAATGATAAACATTTTTTTTGTTGAATCTTTTAGGCTTTTGAGTAAGTAAATAAAAAAGGATTAAAATCTATTTAGTTTTAATCCTTTTACTTTTTTATGTAAACCTTGTTGAACTATCTATCGTTCGAAATCAATCTTAAAGCTCTTTTCTTAATCTTGCTACAGGTATATTTAATTGCTCTCTGTATTTAGCTACTGTTCTACGGGCGATATTATAACCCTTTCCGGTAAGCATGTTTTTTAACTTTTCATCTGAAAGTGGTTTTTTCTTGCTTTCGCCCACAATGATATCAGATAGAATATTCTTTACTTCAAGCGTAGAAACTTCCTTACCGTCTTGAGTCATAAGTGATTCAGAGAAGAAATCTTTTAGCCTTCTTGTACCAAACTCTGTCTGAACGAATTTACTATTTGCTACTCTTGAGACAGTGGATATATCTAACGCTGTGATCTCTGCAATGTCTTTTAATATCATTGGCTTCAGAGTTCTTTCATCTCCAGTAGAGAAGAAATCATGTTGATACTGCATTATAGAATACATAGTTCTGAATAATGTATCCTGTCTTTGTTTGATAGCATCGATAAACCACTTTGCACTGTCTATTTTTTGCTTGATAAACATAACTGCCTCCTTCTCCTTCTTAGTAGATTTTCGACCATTCGTTTTTGCATTATACCCTTGCAACATATTCATATATTGATCATTGATACGCAGATCAGGTGCATTTTTGCTATTTAGAGTGAGTTCTAATTCCCCTTCTCTATTTTGTATAATAAAATCTGGTACTATATATTGACTTGTACCTTGTGTTGCACTTCCTGAGAATGCACTAGCAGGTTTTGGATTCAATTTCAATATCTCTTCTATAGCATCCTTCAATTCAGATTCAGATATTGTAAGATACTTCTGTAATTTTTGATAATGCTTTTTTGTGAACTCATCAAAGTGATTAACCAATATCTTAAGAGCCAATTGTTTTCCTTCAATATTGATATCCAATCCTTTATTAATATTGGACTCTAATTGTAGTGTTAAACATTCTTGAAGATCTCTAGCACCAACACCTGCAGGTTCAAATTTTTGGATATGGCCAAGCATTTCCAGTACTTTATCTTCCGTTGTATATACATTTTGAGAAAACATAAGGTCATCTATAATAGAAGATGGTTCTCTTCTAAGATATCCGTCTTCATCGATAGATCCTACGATTTGGTGTAAGATCACTTCATCATCAGGGTTTGACAAGTCAAGCATTCCTATCTGACGCTCTAGTAGTTCATGAAAACTATCATGTACAGCTATAGGAATGTTTTTGTCCTCTTCAGTAGAGTACATTTCACCTTTTAGTTTATAACTAGATGGATCGTCTTCAATATATTCTTTAAGATAATCATCAAGCTCGAACTCTTCCTCTTTTTGATTTTCCTCACCTTCCTCTTCACCGTTCTCTAAGTCAAAAACCTCTTGATAGTCGTCACCTTCATCCAGTGCTGGATTTGCTTCTAACTCTTCTGAAATCCTTTGATCTAATGTTGCAGTAGGAATTTGAAGTAACTTCATCAGCTGGATTTGCTGAGGAGATAACTTCTGCATCATTTTTTGACTCAAACTCTGTCGTAACATAACTATATCGGTTTTATTCTTTTATGTTTGAATACCAATAATATCTTTGAGAAAAACATCTTGGGTTATGTTTCATCTCGATTTGTGTATGCTTCTAAAAATTCCACCATTTTGGCAATATTTAAAAATGAATACACAAGAAAAACATTATTAATTTGTTTAAAGTTCGTTTTTTGGCACGAACTATGTGGCAAACATAAACCTTTTATTTACATATTACAAATATTTGTAATATTTAATTGTATGAATGCTTTTGGTATAGATAATAAAACAACACTAAATGAGTATAAATAATAGACTTTCAGATCTAAGAAAATCAATGAAAGCCAAGGGTCTAGACGCTTACATTATTCCTTCTAATGATGTACATCAGAGTGAATATGTGGCCGATCATTGGAATTGTAGAAATTGGATAAGCGGATTTACAGGTTCTTCCGGGTTGGTTATTGTCACTACGGAGCATGCTGGACTTTGGACAGACTCAAGATATTTTATACAAGCGGAAATGGAATTGAAAGACTCAGAAATTGAACTTCATAAACCGAATGATAGATTTGCTCCTGAACATATAACATGGTTAAATGAGAATTTACCAAAAGGCGCTATTATAGGAATGGATGGTGATCTTTGCACAATTGGTCAATTCGAAAGTTATTCTAAAATTCTAAAAACTACAGAAAAGGAACTCAAAATAGCATATGATCTATTTGATGAAATTTGGGAAGACAGACCTATTATTCCCATAAACAAGATATTTGAACACGATGTGGCTTATGCTGGGAAATCAAGAAGCAAAAAGATAGAAGAAATAAAGTCAGAGATGAAGACAAAAGGAGTGAATCACCACCTTGTCACCACGCTTGATGATATAGCTTGGATATTTAATATAAGAGGTAGTGATGTAGAGTTTAATCCTGTTGCTGTGGCTTTTGCGATTATCTCTATTAACTCCACGACCTTATATATAGATGATAAAAAGATATCAGGTGAACTAAAAACTAAGCTTTTATCAGATGATATTTCTATCAAGCCTTATAAATCTGTTATTAGAGACCTTAGTGATTTAAATAAATCTGAAAGTATCCTAATTGACCGATCAGTTACTAGTGTAAATCTCTACAATTCAATCAGCTGTAATGTAGTAGAAGATAAGACAATATCTACACTTATGAAAGGCATCAAAAATGCAGTAGAAATACAACATACGAGAGAAGTAATGGCCAAAGATGGTGCAGCAATAGCTAAGACATTCTATTGGCTCGAACAACAGTTGAAAAATAATATAAAAGTAACAGAGGCTGATGTTGGTGATAAGCTTGCCGAAAATAGATCTATAATGGATGACTATGTTGGAGAAAGCTTTCCAGCAATAGTAGGGTATAAAGGAAATGGTGCAATAATTCATTATAGGGCTATGCACGATACTTGCAAAACGCTAAAAAAAGATGGTATTCTTCTAGTTGATAGTGGAGGACAATATCTCAATGGAACGACAGATATTACAAGAACCATAGCCTTAGGAACCCCAAGTAAAGAGGAGAAAAGAAACTTCACACTTGTATTAAAAGGAAATATATCTTTGAGCCAAATTACATTTCCAAAAGGTATAACAGGTATTCAATTAGATCCACTTGCTAGAATGCATCTCTGGAACCAAGGCTTAAATTATGGCCATGGAACAGGACATGGAGTTGGATTTTTTCTCAATGTCCATGAAGGGCCACAGGGATTTACTGGTATAAATTCGATTAGGGGTAAAGAACCTTTCCAAGAGGGGATGATAACTTCTAACGAACCAGGATATTATAAGAAGGAAGAATACGGAATAAGAATAGAAAATTTGATGATAACAGTCCCTTCTGAGCACAAAGATTTTTTAGAGTTTGAGACAGTAACACTCTACCCTATAGATTTGAAATTAATAGATGAATCAATATTTGCTAAAAAAGAAAAGGCGTGGTTGAATAAATATCACTATCATGTACTCAAAATGATAGGACCTTATTTAGAAGGTGATATCAAGAGTTGGTTTGAATCGAAATGTAGACCAATGAATTAATAAAAATTAATACTTCAATTCTCCGATGCTTGCGTCGGGGTCGTAAAAGAAAATGTTTTTGCATAAAAACGCTTTATCACAAAAAAGATCCGATTTCCGGCCTTTAGGGTGGAAAAATTATGGCGAATGCTCCATCCGCTTGCGGAAGGATAGTCAAAATTTTATATCTTTTTTACTAAAATAAAATTTATGTCAACTATACAAGACGTATATGATCATCTAAATAGCATTGCTCCATTTCAATATCAAGAAAATTATGATAATGCAGGTTTAATCGTAGGTAATCCCAATAGGGAAGTCACCGGACTAATAACATGTCTTGATAGCACAGAGGCGGTAATAGACGAAGCGATAGCATTGGGAGCCAATCTTGTAGTAGCACACCACCCTATAGTGTTTCGTGGCTTAAAACGATTTACAGGCAAGGACTATATTGAAAAGACAGTGATTAAAGCGATCAAGAATGACATCGCCATTTTAGCAATACATACCAACCTAGATAATGTGATCAATCACGGGGTGAATGAAAGAATAGCGCAACAAATAGGCCTTACCAATATAAAGCCTCTAGCTGTGAAAACAGAAATAGATCAATCGAAAGGTGCTGTAGGATCAGGAGTTATTGGATATTTAGAAAACGAAGAAGAAGAAGTCTTGTTTCTTCAGAACTTGAAGAGCAAAATGAACGCTCAATTGATAAAACATACCAATCTTCTTGGTCGTCCGATCAAAAAAGTAGCTGTATGTGGAGGTGTGGGAGGCTTTCTTCTTAGCAAGGCCATTAATGCTGGAGCTGACATATTTGTTACTTCTGATTACAAATATCATGAGTTTTTTGACGCTAATGACCAGATAATTATAGCAGATATTGGACATTATGAAAGTGAGCAATTTACAATCAATCTTTTACAAGAAATAATAAGTAGAAAATTTAGTACCTTTGCAGCCCATTGCACGAAAGTGGTAACGAATCCCGTTAACTATTTATAATAATTAGGAAATTATATGGCGACACAAGAACTGTCAGTAAAAGACAAATTAACAGAACTCTACAGGTTACAACAGATTGATTCTAAACTTGCAGAGATAGAAATCCTCAAAGGGGAATTACCTATGGAAGTAAGTGATCTAGAAGATGAGATCATTGGCCTAGAAACGAGAATTGCTAAGTTAAAAGAAAGCATTGGCGATATAGACACAGAGGTAAGCAACCATACTGCAAACATTGCAGAGTCTGAACAACTGATCGAGAAATACAATGGTCAACTTGATAATGTTAAAAACAATAGAGAGTACGACGCATTGACAAAAGAGATAGAGTTACAAAAACTAGAAATCCAACTTTCTGGAAAGAAGATTAACGACACAAAAAGTGGTAAAACGCTGAAGGACGAAGCTTTAGAAAAAGCGGAAGCAAGGCTTGATGGAAAACAAAAAGACCTAGAAACTAAAAAAGTTGAACTAGAGAAGATCATCAGCAAAACGGAAAAGGAAGAAACTAAGCTTAAAAAGCAGAGTGAAAAAGCAAAAAAGTCTATCGACGAGCGTCTTTTGAAATCTTACAATAAAATCAGTAGCAGTTACAGAAACGGACTCGCTGTAGTAACTGTAAACAGAGGATCTTGTGGTGGATGTTTCAATAGAATACCACCACAACAAATAATCGACATAGGAGCGATGAAAAACATCATAGCTTGTGAGCACTGCGGTAGAGTAGTTGTTGACGAATCATTTGATGCGTAATAATAATAAAGTCTAACAGAAATATAAAAAGCTTTTGAGTCGTGTACTTGAAGGCTTTTTGCTTTTGAAGGGGGCGTAAATATGCAGATAAATAGAATTTTAATTTAGCTCAATAAAAAACCTCCAAGACACATTATGTGCTTGGAGGTTTTTTAAATTTAAACTATATTAGAAACAATAATCACCGTCAGTGATCATGGCTCCAGCTATATTTCTTCTCAGCTTTTTTACATTTTGAATAGGATATTTTGTGAACAGCCTAAACCCTTTTACGAAATCAACTTGTTTATCCTCGGCCACAAAACTTGACATAGCATCCAAAGCATTTTTATAGATTCTATGACTTGCTTCGTATGCTATAATATTCACCATGTCATTGTAGATCTCAGTTTCTACCTTTTCTTTTCCGTTGTCCTTGATTTTACTTGCTCTTATTACAGCAGACTCTACGGAGAATATATCGATTACGATATCAGCCATATTCATAAGTAATTCTTGTTCTTTTTTGAGATCAAGTTTACCTTCCATTGATAATTTGGCAGCACTTCCAAGAAGCATAAGGAGTACTTTTTTGAAATTTGCTACGGACTGCTTTTGCATACCATACGGCTCTTCGAATGTTTTTGTATCTTTCGTTTGACTTTGCAATTCACTTTGTACGGCCAATGCGGGAGTTACAATATCAAGCTGACCTTTCATTGCTTTTTTCAAAATGGTACTCATGATAACCATACGATTGATTTCATTTGTACCCTCAAATATTCTATTGATACGACTATCTCTATATGCTCTTGCAATGACGCCTTCTTCAGAATACCCCATTCCTCCATGAATCTGTACGCCTTCATCAACACAATAATCGAGTACTTCTGAACCGAGTACTTTGATTATACTACACTCCAAAGCATATTCTTCGGCCGCTTTGAGTTTTGCAGCGGAATAAGACTCTCCTTTTTCTTTTAAACTTTTTATTTTCTCATTGATAAAATGTGAAGTTCTATACAGTGCACTTTCAGCGATAAAATTTTGAATACCCATTTCAGCTATCTTGTGTTGGATCGCTCCAAACTGACTGATAGGTGTTTTGAACTGTTTTCTTTCATTTGCATAGGCTATACTAACCTGAGTTGCCATTTTTGATCCTCCTAAAACGCTGGCACCCAACTTAAATCTTCCTGTATTTAATACATTAAATGCAATATGGTGTCCTTTTCCTATAGTTCCTAATAAGTTATCAACTGGTACTTTCACGTTTTCCATGAAAACCATCCTCGTTGACGAACCTTTAATTCCAAGTTTTGCTTCCTCTTCTCCAAATGATAGACCTTCAAGACCTCTCTCTACTATAAAACCAGTAAACTTGTCTCCGTCTACCTGAGCAAAAATTGTGAATATATCGGCGAACCCGGCATTGGTAATCCACATTTTCTGACCATTTAGGATATAATGCATCCCATCTTCTGAAAGCACTGCCGTTGCTTTTGCAGATAGAGCGTCCGATCCACTTGATGGCTCAGTGAGACAATAACTTGCTTTTAATTTACCTGTCACTAATCCAGGAAGGTACTTTTCTTTTTGAGCTTCTGTCCCGAAGTATAATATTGGTAACATTCCAATCCCTGTATGTGCATTATATGCTACAGAGAAAGATCCAGATGGTCCGACGGCTTCTCCTATTATCGTATTTGTGTTGAAGTCCATATCCATACCACCATATTGCTCTGGCATGTGTGTTCCTAATAAACCCAATTCACCAAACTTCTCCAATAAGTTAGCTGCAATATTGTTCTCTTGCTTTTCTATTTTGGCAGTGTTTGGAAAGACTTCTGATTTATTGAAATCTTGTACTGTCTCTTGTACCATCTTCTGTTCTTCAGAGAAATCTTCCGGTGTAAATGTATCTTGAACCGATGATTCTTTGATCAAAAACTCAGCTCCATTTAGTATTTCTAAACTGTTTGTTGTAGTATCCATATTCTGTAATCTTAAAATTTAACTCTAAGTTAATTTTTTTTGAGCTAAAATGCAATTCTTATTTAGTATAATGGATAAGAACAAAGTATTTATAGTGTAACATAGCTAAATAGGAACTAAACTCATAGTATACTTTTAATATAAAGTTTATAGGTTTTGTCTAACAGATGTACTAAAAAACAAAAGCCTCAAGATTACTCCTGAGGCTTTAATTATATTGCTTATATATATTTCTTAGAATGGAAGATCGTCTACATCTCCAGCAGCCATCATATCATTACCATCACTAAAGTTAGTAAATGGTGGCTCCTCTGTAGGCATACCCTCTGCAGCAGCTGGAGGAGGATTCACGGATACTTGTTCTAACTTCCAAGCATTTAGATTAGTGAAATATTTTCCATTCCATTCTCTTCCTCTAAGGTCAAAGAATACTTTTATTTTATCTCCTTCATTAAATGGATCAACTGCTCCACATCTATCTTGAACTAATTGGAATTTTACAAACTGCGGGTATTGACCATCAGTTTGGATTACAAATTCTCTTGCTTGAAAACTGTCAGTTTTATTCTCAGTCTCAAATTTCTTGTGTAATACACCTTCTACTTCTAATGACATGCTTATATATTTGTAAATTGAAACGCAAAGATAACGAACATAATTCCGAATGAAGAATTACGAATAAGGAATATTTATATATATGAGTAATCGTTCTAGACCTACATTTTCCTTATTAAGCCCTCCTGTGTTACGGAAGCTACTAATTTTCCATCCCTAGTATACATCTTACCTGTGCAATATCCACGACCATTTCCTGCATATGGACTATCTACAGCATATAATATCCAATCATTGAGATTTACATCGCTGTGGAACCACATCGCATGGTCTAGACTTGCAATCCTCATCGGGTCTGTGAACATGGACATATTGTGAGGCATCATTGCTGTGATTAGTAAATTGAAGTCGGAAGCATAAGTCATTATGGCTTGATTAAGTTTGATATTACTATCAGCCAACTCTCCATTGATTTTGAACCAAGTATGATTATACGGTGGTCGGATTCCAGGATTGAACGGATCATAATGTTCCACAGGGTGAAATACAATAGGACTCTCAGGGCTAAATATACCTTTCGGCTTGACATCGAACTTTTCAGCAAATTGCGCAAATAGGTCGGAAAATGAAGTCAAAGATTCAGGCTGTGCGACATTCGGCATTGCACTTTGATGATGGATTCCCTCCTCGGGTATATGGTAAGATGCTGCCATGATAAAAATAGTTTTATCGTTCTGCATCGCCTTGACCCGAAGTGCATTGAAACTACGTCCCTCCTTAATCACCTCCACATCATAAGTGATAGGAATAGAAATATCTCCAGGGCGTAAAAAATATGAATGCAACGAATGCAAAACCTTGTCATCATTACACATTCTAGAAGCTGCAGATACTGCTTGTGCTAATACTTGTCCTCCATATACTGCGAAACTGCCTATATCCAAACTTGTACCTACAAATACATTATCGGATACTTTTTCTAGGTCTAGAATATTTAGTAAATCTTTAAATTGCGACATTATTTCCTTTGTTTTAACAACGATATTCTATAAATGTGTCTCGATCTTAGTTTATAAAATCTTTTACATCTATAATAAATACAATATTACCAACTTCCTGTTGAATAATAGTATAATCCATAATACTAAGACAACATTCGCCACCAATAACGGTTTAATATCCTATGAATTATGAACCAAAGAAAACGATACAAAACATAAAGGAGTCACTTGCTCTAGACTTACCTGGCCAGCATTTTCAAAACCTTATGTCGCCAGTAGAAGCTCTTGAGAAATATAGAATCGTACCCAAAGATCATAAAGTTGCTTGTGTTATGGCTCTTATTCACCCTAAGGATGATGGGCAATTGTACATCACATACATAGAACGTGCATCAAGCCACCCAGATGATAAGCATGCTGGACAAATCGGATTTCCAGGTGGAAAGTTTGAAGAGGAAGATGAATCGTTGGTTATTTGTGCACTGAGAGAAGTGGAAGAAGAGTTAGGAGTAAAAATCGAGGACATTGAAGTATTAGGAGAACTGACTTCTTTATATGTTTTTGCCAGTAATTTTCTAGTGTATCCATATGTAGGTTATATTGATTATGAACCAAAATATATCCCTCAAATTGAAGAAGTAGCGGGTGTATTAGAAGTTCCTCTTTCTTTTCTTAAGAAGGCAGAATTTAAGACAAGTAAATCAAAGAGATTGGCAGCGGGTCAAGAATTAGAAGTTCCTGGATATAACGTTGATGGCCATTTTCTATGGGGAGCAACTGCTATGATTAGTCGTGAGTTGGAAGAAATAATCTAAATTAACTTTAGTCTCGTCTTGTTGGTTTATATCGACTTTTATCCATTATTTTTTGAGAGTCCTTTTCACCTATCATCTGTTCAAATGTGGAACCAGATTTTTTCATATATGCTTCAACGATCTTCCAACCAATATAATTTGCTGTTCTTCCTGGAGCGGCATCTGGCATACCAGGACTACCAGGGCTAGGATTGATATATTTATTTATCTTCATCGCATTCGATTCATAGAATAAGTTTTCATCAAAATAGAAAGCCCACATTGACAATTCATTTTCTTTAACCCATTGAGTTTGTTCTCCCGTATATTCTAATAGTATGGAGTCTGGAGCTGTTGGAAGAATCTTATCCATAATATATAATCCTTTACCATTATGAATCATTTGGTCCAGAAGTCTGCTACCTGGGGGTCTTCCAATTATATCACCAATAAGTAATTCAGTTATTTTTTTGGGAAGATGTTCTTTGTCAAATGTTCTCGTTAAGTATTTAGAAAATCCTGGGTTATTTGGATCTAGTTGTTTATAAGGATAAGCAGCGCCGAGGAACATATCTAAACCGATTCCAACACCGTCTCTTCCTTCATCGCTAAACACAAAGCCTGGATACGTATATTCTGAGATAAAAGTGTAAAAATTAGGTGCTTTGAACGATGGAAAATAATGCTTCATCATTTTCATAGCATTATTCAACTTTGG
>Ga0114957_1004633_pt1 | contig 11740 bp, 14 predicted proteins | sample BantaG_FD_87175 | JGI IMG/M metagenome (GOLD analysis project Ga0114957, IMG submission 87175) | Marine algal microbial communities from Bantry Bay, Ireland - BantryBay_4 metaG | ecosystem: Host-associated > Algae > Red algae > Unclassified | place: Bantry Bay, Ireland | collected 2014-11-21 | reverse complement strand
TCGTGCGCACGCCGCCATTACGAGCACAACGACCGGCGGTACGGATGTGTCGGTGGCGCCGACCGCCACTGCCACGGTGTCCCGCGCGCCTGCCTCACCCGAGAGCGCGGCGAGGAGTCCATGTCTCGCCTCCAGCAGGTCCTGCATAACCGGCTATCCTGGAGGAGCTGATCGGCCGCCACGCGCTTCCGCTCCACCGCGCCGGCAGTGAGCGTGCCTGGGGTAAGGCCCGTCGGTATGGGGACCCCTCCACCGCCGGCGGCGGCCAAGCCCGTCACCACCACATGGCCAGCAGGTTTGAGGGCCTCAGTCGCCCGCATACCCACGGCCGGGGCACTGAGGAGGGCAACCTCAAGCGCAGCGTTATGATCGAGGGCAATCACCGCCGCCCCCGCCAGCCCCACCACTAGCTGCACGAGCGACAGGCCGCTGAGGGAGCCGTCTCGGAGCAGGGCATGGGTGCGGGGTCCGCCACCGCCGGCCACCCGCGCCACGGCCGCCGCGGCGCCCACGCTGTGCGGCAAGACGACAGCGAGGAGATTCGTGCCGAGCGCCCCGAAGGTGCCTGGCACGACGCCACGGGCGCCTGGTGACCGCAAACGGTCTCGCGCGTCGTGCGCATGGAGGGCGGTCAGTGGAGGAACATGGAGAGGAGAACGTGTACAGGTGCATCGCAACTCCGTCGGCCGTATGCGGAAGCGCCGCGTGCAACTTGGCCATGTGCGTCGTGTCCCTCGTGGCTGCGGGGCCGCGGGCGCTCATCATGCGGCGACATGGCCATCGCGGCAGAAATTGTCAACCAATTCGTCGATTTATTTAATGCTTGCGAATGCACTTCTCGAGGATCGTGACAGCGTGGTCTCGCCGTTTCGAGGTCGTCCATGAAGCGCATGCAGATACGGCTGGGCAGGCGAGCGCTGGCGCCACCCCCGCGAGTGTCCGGCGCGCCGGTGACCTCGGTCTCTCTTTGTCGCCGCCGACAGGCAGACCGCACGCGCCGCGCTTCGCTTTACTTGGGTACCGCAATGGTAAGGCAGCCAGCTGTCGCGTGGAAAACAATGGCGCGCCGCTAGACCGGCCAGCGCACGTGGGGGTGTGGTGAGAGGCGATCTGGCATGGGTGTGCATGTTGCAGTGCGTGGGTCACGCGTGGACGTGATGAGGCCGCTGGACTGTTTGTGTTGCGCACCCATAGGTCCCCCTCTCCACGGCGCCACTGCTACGACCCTGACTACGCTGTGGGGTTGTGTTGTTGCCATCGTGGACCCCCCAAGCCATTGTGTTCTTGTTGTGCCATTGTTTTCTACCTTCACCTCCTCGGGCGTGTCGTCATCGCATTGTCGGTCGGCGCGTGCGGCCAACTACTGTCTCGCACCTTTGCCATTATGGGACGTGTTTGCACCGTGTGCCGGGCTTCTGCCACTCCGCCGTGGCGGTCTGGACAAGAAGGTGAAACCCTGTGTAACGCGTGCGGTCTGCGAGAGCGTCATGGCAACCGCGCCGTGCGTGCAAGCGGACCATCCGCGCCGTTGACGCGGTCGGGAATACGCCGCTCCACAAGGCGCGGCGGCAGGCGTCACCAACTGGCGGCCCGACTCGGTCGATTCGATCGCGTGCGCTCCCCGTCACTGTCCGCCTCTTCGTCTCACTCGGCGGCACCGAAGAGGTCGCGCGTCCTCATTCCACACCCGCCTCCCTCTGACACAACCACGAGCAGCACATCGTCGGGGTCCCCGCGCACTGTGCGACCGCCCGCAGGCACGGCACAACTGGCAGCCACGCCCTCGCCGATCGCCGCGCCCTCCACATTGGTGGTGCCGGCGGAGCGTATGGGCGCCGCGGCCGTGGTGGCTTCTTCTCGAGGCTTATTCGCCTCGGCACCTGCACCGGCAGCGCTGTCACCAGCCCTGTCGCAGCAGTGGGGACCTGCGACAACACGTGCCGGCGCACCGGTGGTGGCGTCCTTTGCCGACCGTGCCGCGGCCGCTATTGCGTTGACCAGGCGTGCCGCCAGTTGTGGTCGTGTTTTGGGGCCGACATTTCCCGTCCCGCTGTCGGCTGTTCGTCCGTCGTCGATGCATCAGGCGCTACCGTTGGCGGGTCCGCCGCTGCCGATGGCGACGACGGCTGCACTCCCACCGCTCCGCGAGTGGGAGAGCCGGGTATCGGCGGCCGCCACTGGCCGGCAGCCGGCGTTGTTGTTGTCGGCTGAATGGTGTCCTACGTCAAAGGCGCCAGGCGCTGGTGCTCAATGGACGGCAGAAGCGTTTCGTGCGCCTGTTGAGGGGACGCATGAGTTGGCGGGTGCTCCTCCTGGACAGGCTGACCGGCATGCGGCCGGACGACCGTTCTTGAAGACTGGCGGTTGTCGTCCACCGCCAGTGGCGGCTCACGTCTACTCCACCTACCCCCCGGCTTTGGCCGGTGTTGCTCCGTCTCCTCTTCCGACGGGAGCAGACGACTTTTCTGGAGCTCCCTCTCCCTCCGCATTTCGCTCGTTCACGCCTCACGAGGTTGGCGCTGCAATTGCGGCATATGCCAGAGCGCTTTTGACACCGGGACGGAAACTGGAGCTCACAGTGACGTTCACCATGGGCGCCATCGAAGGCAACATTGTTGGCATCGTCGTAGTGGAGGAGGACATCCAGCTCATCACTGCCGCCCTCTTGACCTTCTACCGACGCAACCACCGAGGGGACATTCCGTACGCGACCGAGTGTCGCGTGCTGCGCTTCCTACGGCGCATGCGGTGAGGCTGCGGCCTTGGGCGGGCAGGTGTGTTTGAGTCACCTTGTCGGCGCTTTCCCCCCCTGTTTTAGTCGCAACGCGCGATGCTCTTAGCTTTGACGTTTTGTAGCAGAATGTATCGGCATCGGTTTAGGGCCGTCAGTCGCTATTCTTTGTCGTCTGCGCTTTTCTGTGGTGCTGCACGTACCGCGGGGGCTGTTAGTCTTGGCAAGGACACTCACTGGGCCTTCAATTCTATACAGCAGAATGCTTCGGCATCGTCTTCGTGCTGTCGTGAGTCGTCCTGTACGGCAGGCGCTTGTCTTTGGTGCTGCATGTGCCACGGACGCAGTCCTCTGTGGCTAGGACACAGAAGTCCTGCTCCTTTGGCGCATTCTGCTACGGGTGCCGCGCTTCTGCAAATGTCTGTTGAAGGCCCGCTCGTTCTCTGCCCTGGTCGACACGTGAAAGACGGTAGTTTTACCATCAGCAGCCAGGTGTGCCGGAAGCTGCGCCCGTCCACCGGTCCTGCTGATCCGGAGACACTAACGTCGTCAGGGCCATTTCGTGGCCTTGAAAGAGCGATGTAGTTTGCATACAGTCCGAGCAGCCCCATGGCCCTACAGGGTTCGTCTTCTTCGCTGGTTTCATGATTTGCCATCTCAGCAGTTCGACGCGCCGTGCATGCTGGGGGAGATGTACCTGTTAGGAGAGACGGACACAGCCACCGCCCATGACAAAGCATGGATATCGCCGCATCACACATGTGTCTCTCCGCCAAGTGGCATGAGCAGCATCCACGTGATGTACCCACGAATGACGAATCTCCCGCAATCTCCGTCCTGAGATGGCCGCTGCCAACGTAGCACTCCTGTCATATGCTTTGACAAGTACACAATTCAAATGGCTCGAGAAAATCTCGAAATTCCAAAGAGGGCTCTACCGATACACGGCGAAGGGAACAGCTGCAGGAAAAACAGTTGCTGATCACGGGTTCAATTTCAAGGGCGTTCGAATCGTATTATTTTCTCGCACGTATCAGAGCGCAGAACCTTCACAAGCATGCCGTGACATTCATGTTGTGGCACAGCTGGTCCTCCATGCGGCTGCCACAACTTTCTACAAGTGCGGCGTAGATGTGCGTCCCTAGGTCCCTTGGCCCTGACATCCTAGTGTGTGCGGCTTTCGGACCGGACGCGGTGCGCTTACCGCACAGTGGCATCGGGACTTCTGTGTCTTATGCCCTCGACTGTTGTTGCCTCGCGCGCCGCTTGTGACGAGGTACGCTTTCGTGTTTGGCTCGCTCTGGACAGAGGCGCGTTCAGGACAAGGCGCTGGGCTTCTTTCGACATCGGGAGAGAATGCGTGTGCGAAAGCTGCTCTGACTTGAAACTGAAATCAGCTGGTTCGGCACTGTGGCGAGTCCCATGCCATCTCAGGCATTCCCAAGCGAGCTCTGCAAGCGACCCGAGGACGTGCGGCATCTGGGAATGCAAAATGCTCTGTAGAGACCCCCCCACGGAGATTCAAATGCGGCAAATCGGAATCTCGGAGCCGAGAACAGCAGCGGCTGCATGTGGCCGTCCCGACGAGCGGCAGCAGACAGTCCCCAATGGGGCGTGTGGGGAACATGCCTGCAATGGCGGTCGTCGACCAGGACGACGGCTGTCGCGTCCGCGGCCGTCGTAGCAGACGCCGCTGACGCGGCGGCCGCCGCGGACGCGGCGGCGTCTGCTACAACAACGATTGAGCTTGCATCGGCTCACGCCTGGCCGGAAGCCAACGATACCAGATGCGGGATGGACCCGGGCTTCAGACGTCGCATCTGGCAGCAGCTGCATCGCGTGCACTGGTGGATGAGTATGTGCAAGCATTCTGCGTTGGCTTTTTCGTGTTCTCCTCCGCTGCATTGCATGGCCTCCGCATGCCGAGACCCCCGATTTATATGCACCAGACGATCTGCAGGTGTCCTTGGGGAGCGCTTTCTCAATGGCCGGTTGGTGTCCGCCCTCGTCTGGCACGCAACGTCACGGCCTGACCCGTCCGTGCGGTAGTCCAGTGTTGTCACCGGCCTGACCCGTCCGTGTGGTTGTCCAGTGTTGTCACTGATATTTTCTCAGGACGAATATTGGTTGCCGCATCTTGTCGTGCTCTTACGGTGGCTTCTTGTTGTCTACATTCTGCCTCTGCTTGTTCATACCTGTCCACACTGTGATCCACGCTGCGTAGGAAAAGACTGCAAGTCCATGCCCGTGCGCGTGCGCGTGCACCGCAAGGGGAGCCACGCGCTCATGCCCGGCTTCTGTTTGAGACCCCGGCGTTCCCACCGACTTCAGTCATCCTCAGTTGCGCGCTATGAAGCTATTTGGGGCTGAGCGACGGCGGGGAGCGAGACCAGGAGCGAGTGCAACACATTCCTGACGCCCGATACAGCAAAAACTGGTAGACAATGGTGCTTTACCTCGATACGAAAGAACGCCCCAGTCCAGCTACAGGTTTGCATCGTTGCAGGCCACAAGCTTTCCTCGCAGCTGTACTCTCTGTCACTCGCACGCCCCCAGACAGTCGCATCCCTTGGGGGACACTCGCATCCCGGCGCTGCCGACGCCCAAAATTCAATGTCTTCATCGACTGGCCGACGACTGCTTTGTCATGCACATGCGGTGTTGCGATTTGTTGGCCGCTGCTCCCGCATGCCGACCTGACCGTCGCAGTCGAAGCCCCCTGCCAGTCTGGACGAGTGCCCCGTCCTGCCCTGGTCACGGGTCACGCATGTTATGACGCTTTCGGCCACAGCAGATGCGGCCGTTTCCCATAGGGGCGTTCCGATGTGCGGCAGCAACTCGAACATACGCCCAGGCTACAAGTCACAGCCGCGGTGCCAAGATGCCTACTGTGGCCTCAACCATCCGTCTGGCTTTTTTCTGCATGCCAGTTGCGCCAGTACGAGCCTCGGTGGTCGTGACAGGTCTGTCGGGGGAGCCACCTCCCTCATGTCCATAGTGATGCTTAACAAGTGAGGCAGAGAGCGACTCTGCGTCCACAATGTGAATTTAAAAAGACACGTCACCTCTCTGTGCTCAACGCCCATTCACTGCTCTCTGGAAACCGATAGCCCTCCCGGCGCCTGCCCCTCCCAACCCGGGGGTGTCGATGGTCAGCTGCCCACCGCAGCCCCCCAAGTGCTCCACGCATCGGCCACGTCCGCGAATCGGCCACCACCCAGCGGGTGCCACCATCTCACCCGTCCACGCCCATACGCAAAACGACGGTCACAACCGTGCCACGGAAGAGATGGAGGGCGGTGTCCAGGGCAGCGTCGAGACCCACCTTGTGGACGTCATGGCCGGCGGCACGCGCCTCCACACGTAAAGAGGCGAGAGGGAGACAGCGACGCGGCCGACGCAACAAACAGCACCACGATGAGCAGCAGGCACGCGGGCATGGCGGCAGGGGCGGCAGGGCGTCCCAGGGTCTACTTGGCGAGCGGCGGAAGCAGTGACGGGGACCGCCGTCATGGGGAGAGGAGATTGGGAAGCCACCTTCCTGTCGCAACTGGGGTTTCTCTCCGTGACTGCACCCCCTGCAGCGGCCACCACGCCTGCACGCCGGATGCCACCCAACAGCATCGTACTTTCACTCCAAAATCACTCGCCGTCCCCCCCACGCCCTCCGACCACCTCTGCTGCAGCTCCTCTCGGCCCACGCCAAAAACGTCGTCCCTGGCTGGGCCGTCCCGCTCCGCCGCCCTTTCACGCATGCGGGTGATCCATAGCACCGCAAAGAGCTTGCCCACACTCTTGGCCACGTCCCTTCTCAGGTCCGGCCGGTACCCTGCCACGGCTGCCGTCGCGGCCGCCTCGGCGCATTCGCCGCCTTTCTTAAATCACCGGCGCTTGGTAAGTAGTGCAGGAAGTGGCACGCGTGGAGTGGGTGGCGGCGTCAGCATCATCGAGCGCGGACAGCTTCCGGCGCACGGGTGATCGTGGTGGCAGCGGAGATGTGACGCGAGCGGAGCGCACGTGCATGGCACGGATGGCAAACTCGGAGTCGTCCTCGAGAACGACGGGAGAATTGCCGACGACGGGAGTGCAGGCGACGACGGGTGCGCCGACGACGACGGGGGCGCTGACGACGAGGGCGGTAACCGGGGGCCGGCCAAGGCGGGACAGCCGACGACGACGACGGCGACGTGCCGACGACGGCGATCGCGACGACGGCAGGACGAGGACACGGACGCGAGACTCGCCGGCCGCCCCAGAGAGGCAATGTGTGGCCGAAAATGGATGCCGTGTTCTCCGCTGGAGATTCTTCGCAGGAGACGACAGATCAAGGAAGCAAAATGCACACGAAATGCTTACACTCTTCCTTGGGGAACGGAGCTGCAAACCGCGAAGGATGGGAACGTCGTTGGGTCGGCTGAATTAGCGATTGGAGGGCCATCCATGCCCATTCAGTGGCTTCTTGACCCTTTTCCGAGTCGATCTGTTTTTGGTCTTGTCAATTTGTGGTGCCTGCAGTTCGTCGTCGTCCGGAGGGGGCGTCCCGACGCCGTACTGCTTCTGTGAGCGCGAAGTAACAGGTGACCCTGAACCGCTGCGACCTTCTCATTCCCGTAGAGACTTGGCACGAGTTGGAACAGTCGGCTACATTGTGGATGAAGAGGGACGACAGGGAACGCGGAGCGCGGAGACCGATCAAAAAGAGCGCCTGGGCGATATCGCTGCACCTGGCGGGTCCGTACGGCGGCATGGGATGCGGGCTGATCTCTTGGACAGATTGACTGTTGATATCATCAACTTTCAGAGCACCTGGGCGCACGGGCCCCCGTTTGTTCTCTGGAACTCAGCGTCAAAGCAGCTCGCAGAACGTGTCCCAATATGCGAAGACCTGGGGCTGTCGCCTGTCCGGTCGGGCAGATATGGCCCTGTCTCTCTGGATTTCTCTTTGCACCGAAAGCATCCGTCGCCACGCTAGGTCCTCCATGACGTAGTGGCGGAAGAACCTGTCTCCATGAGGAGTACAGACACCCCGAATCTATTGCGTCTGTGGAACAAGCTGCCGTACGGCTGAGCGACACGGAACGGACGAAGCGAGTCCATGGCGGAGAGAATTCACTGCACGATGCAGCCCTCTGAGACTTGGGCAGATGAGCGTGCGCACTCTGTGAGACTGAAGTGCTTCCAGCGGCTCGCACGACTCGGGGCTCTGAAATGTTGACAACGGCGCGACTCAAGTCTGACCAAGTTTTTGGTACCTTCGTGCAAAGGAAAATTTGGCCAGCACTGGGGTGGGCACTTGTGCAAACGACAAGCCTGCCCTATCGAGACGGCCAGATACAAAATGGACGGCTCGAAATGCTCCTCGGAGGTGCGGCTGTCCGTGACCAGCCAGACCAACACCTCGCAGCTCTTACGCAGCATGTCCGGCAGTGCCACGACGCAAACAGCCACCGCTGACGCTGACGTGGACGCTCATCCTCCTTCCGCGGCTCCCGTCCCAACTATGCGGAGCTGCAACGACACCTGCCAGCCTATCCCCTCCCGGTCACTCCGCCGCGTCGGCACTGGTGGCACCACCACACCTGTACCTACACCACTACCGCAGGGCCAGGGCGCCGTCGATCGTATGGGGATCCTCGACGCCGCAGCGACGGAGACCATTCCGCCCGTTAGCGTCTCCGGAGGCGGCGCCAACGGGGACCACTGTCTCCCAACTCTCCTCTGCCGCGACGACGACGGACGGACGCTGACTCTCGACGCTCCGAGTCGTTCAACATAATCCCTGCCTCCAACGCAGAGACGTGCGCCTGTGGCATGTGCGTTAACTTCCGCGGCGCCGCCAACTCCGTGACGGCCCCACAGGACGACCGTACCGTGGCTGCGGCGACGGACTTTGCGGCTACTAAGGCGGTCGCTCCCGACACTCTCACCCGCACGTCCGCCGAGGCCATCAAAGAGGACGCCGACGGCGCGCCCACCGCGTGCCGGGAAGGAGTCGACGCCTCCTACTGGGACAAGCGGTGCGACGCCGACTGCGTCGCCGCTATGTTCTCCGAGGAGCAAAGTCTCCACGCGCTGGGGCTTTTGGACGAGGGCTACGACGTCGATGATGTGGCCATTTTTGTCGGCTGTTCGACACACTCAATTGACCGGTGGAGGCGTGCGCTCCTAAAGACTGGGTCCGTCTGGCCGGACCCTCACTTGCGCAACAAGCACGCGGATGCGGCTGTGCGCAACGTCGACCTCATGCGCGCCGTCAAGCTCCTGGTCGAAAACGAACCAGCCGCTCCCCTGCGGGACCACGTCGACGTCCTCGTCACCCTGTCGACCCACTAAGCTGACGTGGACCACCGGTATGTGAGCGCGTCCACCGTCAACCGTGTGATGCGCCACCTCGGGTACACGCGCAAGCGCGTCGAGAGGTTATTTATCCAGCGCTCCGAGGCAGGTCAGCTCCAGTTTGCGGTAATGCTTAACGCGGTGCCGCTGCGCTGCCTCGTCAGCGTTGACGAGACGCATACGGACGGCGGTGACGTGTACCGCAAGTACGGACGCACTTTGAAGGATGAGAGGTGTGAGTTGCTGGACCTCGACCCGCGCACCGTGCCCAAGACGAGCACGATGATGGCTGTCTCCCAGATGATGGGCGTCGTCTGGTCCCAAACGGTGGTGCTGAGGGCTGCTCAGACGGCGGATGACTGGCGCTTGTTCCTGCAGTGCCTGGACATGAAGATGAACAAGTATGTACCGGGTCTGCCCTGGGCGGTACAGCCGGACGCCTGTGTCGTGCTTTACGACAACGAGGGGATTCACGACGAAGCCGGCGATGAGTTTATGCAGCAAAATGGTATGCACCACATCCGCGTGCCAGCATACTCCCCAAACTTGCAGCCTGTCGAGGGTGTCTTTTCGGAGCTCAAGAAGCACGTGCGTGACCTGGTGTACTCCAACGGTCGCTACCTGGACAAGTTCATGCAACTCATGGCGGCGGCCGTCGGACGGTTGACGTTGGCGCAGATTGCAGGACAGTTTGATCGCGTCGCTGACAAGGTGGCGGCGCTGCTCCTTTGACAGAGTGTCCGTTTCGCAATGCTCATCTGAGGAAGGCGATGTTGCTTCTCTGGGGGCGATGTTGCTTCTCTGGGGGACTGTGTAGTTTGTCTTATGCACTACCTTTACTGTTGCATCGTCTGTGTCGTGTCGGATGAGCGACTACATGGTGCAGGAGCAACCCTGCACGGACCAAGTCAATGATGATAACACTTTTGTAGAAACTGCAACCTTCGCGGGCGCGCCCCTTGTTGGAACGTCATGCTCAACGCCGCTGTAACGCCATCCGTGTTTGCAGCTCCTCCACGAAGAGATGACGGCGACGCCGTCGCTCCAGATGACCCATCTACACAGACACACGTACTCCGACAACGCCCGGGCAATGTCACCAGCCAAGCGCGTCGCCAGTCCGTCGCAGTCGCACGCCTCAATAGGCTTGATGCCACGCTCGCCGGCGAGCAGGTTGTCGTAAAACACGTCCACGCCCATGCCAAAGACGGCCGTGACGTCGATGCCAGCGACAACGACCCGCCGCCGCTCCACGCCGTCAACGAAGCGGGTGAATTCGCCCATAGTAAACTGCGTCGATCGGTACGCGCCTACGGCGACGGCCGCCGCTGACCGCCGGTGGGCGACCAGTGTGGGGCGGCGGCGCGCGCCGACGGCGCTGCCTGCGGACGCGCTCGCGGCTACGAAAGCCACCGTGGTGGCCGGGGTGGGGTCACCGCAGCAGCAATGGGGGCTCGGCGCGCATGACTGGCATCGTGTACGCGACACTGCTTTCGACTGGGGGAGATGAGTGAAGGGGGGAGGGTTGGTGGAGGTCGAAACCGGTGCTGAGGGGTACGGGATTGGGGACGAAGCGTGGCACAGAGGTGCCAACAGATACAGAAGTGAGGGCGGAGCGTGGCACACGCGTACCAACCACCGGAGGGCGGACTTGGAAAGTGAGGGCAAACTGCCATCGGAGCGTTTTTATGAAAGCGGCGGCTATGGCTGCGCCATGCCTATGCCGTTGCATCCCTGGACGTGGCCGCGGCACTCTCCTGCAGTCACGTCACCGACTACGTTACCTTCCAGGATCCCACGCCTTCCGTCGCGCCGCGCTCCAATATCCTCGCCGTCGCCAAGCCCGAAGGCGTGGCGCCGTAAAACGCGTCTCCCAGCGGACATCGGCGCTCGGCCGATACCGTGTGAGCGTCAGGGATCGTGGAGGAGCTCCCCGAAAGTCACCGTCTGCCCCGCTCCTGTCTCTCCTCGACGAGTACTGCCGCCCGCCGCGCAGAGCTGGCAACGTCGACGCCGGCTAAGGCGTGGGGGGGGTCAACGCGGCCGACACCGCACGAGAGTCAGGGGTGGCGGAGGAGCTCCCCAAGAGACGCCATCTGCCCCGCTCCCGTCTCTCCTCGCCGAACATTGCCGCCCGCCGCCGCCGCCGCATCGGCGGTGGCGGCGGCGGCGGGCGCCGGGGGAGGGGGCGCTGCCAGCGCCACCCCACCGACCGGGGCGCCGCCCGCCGCCACCGCCCCGTCGGCGGCGGCAGCGGCAGCAGCGGCCGCAGCTGTTGGAACGTTATGCTCAACGCCGCTGTAAGCCCTGCTGCTGTCAAAAGCAAAATTCAAGAAACCAGGTATTGACAGGGTTCGAGCCCCCGACTCCCGGACGCGACCCAAAGGTCACGCCTAATGAGAGTGGGTGCCTACTTCCCACTAGGCTACCCATGCGGCTTCCTCGCGGTTTGGTGACCGCTGGTGCATTCCACATTTGTACCCGTGCGATTTTGAGTGAAACTTTTGCGATCTCACATTTTTTGTTCTTGCGCTTCTGATGCTTTGATTGGCGTGGGCTTTGCTTTGATCCCTGATGCTTTGATTTGGTGAGCGTTTTGATTTAGAGTGTGGGCGGGCGCGTGCGCGGGCGAGCTGCTTGGGCTGCGTGGTGGGCTTGAGTGCTCCGACTTGG
>Ga0114957_1004629_pt1 | contig 11747 bp, 5 predicted proteins | sample BantaG_FD_87175 | JGI IMG/M metagenome (GOLD analysis project Ga0114957, IMG submission 87175) | Marine algal microbial communities from Bantry Bay, Ireland - BantryBay_4 metaG | ecosystem: Host-associated > Algae > Red algae > Unclassified | place: Bantry Bay, Ireland | collected 2014-11-21 | reverse complement strand
TGTCCCGCCTCCCCGCCAATCCGCCACGTCAGCTTGCCGTACGGGTTTTACTGTCTTACTCCATCGGCCAAATCCGTGGGCACGATTCTCGTGACAATGCAGCTTGTCGTGGACGGACCACGCCACCGCATCGCCGGCCCTCCCGCTTTCACCAACTCTCACCACCTCGCCGTCTCGCGCCCTCCCCCCCCACCGTCTCGCCCCAACGACTAATCATGCATGCTGTGCCGCGCCAGCAGCCACGCCAACTCAAACGACCGCTCTCGCCAGTACTTGTACCGGTCGCTCGCGCTGAAGTGTCCCGAGTCGAGGTCGCATTTGAAGAGGATCGGCCGCGCGCGCGCGTCGGCAGACGTCGCGGCGCGGAGTTTGGCCACCATCTTGGCCGCCTCCCAGTAGCCGACGCGCGGGTCGTTGAGGCCCGCCGTAAAGAGGACGGCGGGATACGCCACCCCGTCGCGCACATTGTCTACCGGCGAGTAGGCGGCAATGTCCTTGAAGCCCTTCTCGGTGTTGGGATTGCCCCACTCGAGCCACTCACCACACGACAGTGGGATAGAACTGTCGGCCATGGTCGTGAGCACGTCGACAAACGGAACGCCTGCAATGGCCCCGTTGAACAGGTCTGGCGCCATGTTGAGCACCGCCCCGACAAGGAGCCCACCCGCGGAGCGCCCCTCGATGGTCAGCTGGGCGGGGCTGGTCACTCGACGCTCCACCAGGGAGCGGCCGCAGGCGATAAAGTCGGTAAAAGTCAAAACCTTTGTGCCAAACTTGGCCGACTCGTACCAGGTGCGACCCATCTCCCCGCCGCCTCGCACATGGGCGACGACGTACATGACGCCGCGGTCGAGCAGCGGCAACATCGTCGCCGAGAAAGAGGGGTCAATGGAGATTTCGTAGCTGCCATAGCCGTAGAGGTGGGTCGCTTGAGGCGTTCCAGCCGCCGCCCGCTTGTCAATCCGGTACACGGCCGACATGGGGATGACCGTCCCGTCGTCGGCCGTCGCCTCCCACCGCTCCGACCGATAAAGGGAGCGGTCGTACGCCGGCACGGGCTTCTCTTTGAGCAGCGTGCGGGCGTGCGTCACGCCGTCATACGCCCACGTCTGCCGCGGCGTCGTCATGGACGAGTAGCCAAAGCGAAAGGAGCGGGAGTGGAACTCGGCGCCGTAGGCACCCGAGACCACGTACGCCTCTTCATCAAAGTCGAGCATCTTGCGGGCGGCAACGTCGAGCGTGCGCGGGCCGTCGCCGTCGCCAGTCAAGGGCACGACTGACAGGCGAGTGAAGCCCCCCTTGCGCAGGTGCAACACCGCGTAACGTTCAAAGCACTCCACCGAGTCGACCTTGACCGCCGCGTCGTATGGCAGCACGTCCTCCCACGTCGCTGCGCCCGGCGCGCCGACAGTCGTGGCGGCGAGCATAAAGTTGGTCGCTCCCCCGCGATTGGTGACGACGAGCAGCGTCTCGCCGCCCGCGTGCGTCACGTCGTACAGCACGCCCGGCACGCGGGGCTCGACGAGCACCGACGGTGGGGCGGGCGCACCCGCCGCCCGCGCCGCTGCCTCGGCGTCCAAGTCGACCCAGTGCACCTCAGACGTTTCGGAGCTGCCGCTGCCGAAAAACATGAAGCGGTTGGAGACGGACTTGGAGACAAAAGCGGAGAAGACCTCGTCGTCCTCTGTGTGGAGGCAATCGTCAACGGGCTCGGTGGTGGCGCTCGCACCCGTGTCCGCGTCGCGCGACGCAAACGTGCGCCGCCACACCTTGTTCTGCCGGTGCGCCTCGTCGAGCGTCCCGTAAAAGAGGGTGGTGTTGTCCCGCCCCCACTCCATGCCTCCACTCGTTTCTTTGATCGTGTCGACCGGCCGCTCGACGCCCGTCGCGATGTGACGCACCCGCACCTCGTACGTTTCGTAGCCGGTCACGTCGACCGAGTAGGCTACAAACGCGTGGTCGGGCGACGGGATGACCGACCGCACGGAAAAGTGCTTGGCGCCCTTGGCGAGGACGTTGGCGTCGAGGTACACCTCCTCCCCGCTGAGCGCATCATCTGCCCATGTCACCTGCCCTTCGTCGGGCACCGTCACACCGCCAGAAGTGCCGTCCGCATCCAGGCCGGCAATTGCCTTGCGGCAGTACAGGGTGTACGCCTTGCCCTCCACGGTGCGGGTGTAGTAGAGAAAGCCGCCTACCTTGTACGGCGCCGCCTCGTCCGTCTGCTGCACGTGCGACAGCATCTCCTGGTAGATGCGCTTGCGGAGACCCCGCTGGTCTTTGGTCACGTAGTTGGTGTACGCGTTCTCCGCCTTCAGGTGCGCAATCACGTCCTTGTCCGACCGCGTGTCGTCACGGAGCCAATAGAGGTCGTCGACGCCGGTGCGGGGGGGGTCCATCAGATTGTCTCCGCGGGCCTCCCCGTCGACCTTGCCAAACTTGAGCGTGTGCGGGAGCCGCGCGGGCACGGGCGGCGTCGACCGCATCGGGCCGTACGTGACGCGCCGCGCAATGGCCGCTGCCGCGGTCGACGCGAGCGCGACGCCGACGCTGACCATCAGCCGCGACGGGCCGCCACCGCCACCGGCGCCACCGGCGCCACCGGCAGGGGACGCATCGCGGGCGGGGCTGCGGGGCCGCGCCGGCGGGTGGCCGTCGGGCGACCGGCGCGGAGGATCCACTGGCACTGGCGGCATAGTGACGGAGACGATCGGATCCTCGGCAGCAACGCCGTTCGTCGACGTTGCCCGTACCTCGTGCAGATGGCCCCGGTGACACCGCATGGGCGACGCGGGAGAAGGGCGTCGGCAGGAGGGGGCATAGTAAGGGGGCGGTCGCGGGCGGGAGCAAGGCGGCACAGTGGCAGCAAGACCTCGTGATGAGTCAACGAGAGAAGAAAACTGGCTCAAGACCAAGCGATTACATAAAAAATACATTGCAGCTGAGTCGTTGAAAGTACCATCGACACATTCCAGACAAATAAAAGAAAAACAGGCGCCCATGTGGAAAATCAGTAACTAGAAGCTCACAAGAAAGCCGAGGACCAAGCACACCGCTCAGCAACACACCGGACCTTGCGCGTAGTGCCCTTTGCCCTACTGGAACTGAGCCGCTGTCTAGTAACGGAGCCGATGACCCCACTACAGCACCAGGCGCGGCTACTCTCTTCGCATCTTTTCACGCGAGGGGAGGCTCTGAACGGGGGGGTATCTGCTGTCGATGGCTCCCACTCGGGGCTCATTCGTGGTTGACTGGGTCTTCCAAATTTGATGGAGCGACGTGGCATCCAAGCAAGCTGCAGGTTCCGGCACAGCGACAGCCACTCATGGGGAGCGGACATCTTTCTATTGGTCCAGGGAACGGTTTTGGTCTTTTCTGTGCTGAAGTCTCCGCTACACACGTGTCTTACGTGCTTGTGAACGAGGCCGACCCAAACTTATATAGCGATCGATTGAACGAAATATTATATATGGTGTCGAATTGAGATCCTTGGTGACTAATCCGACAAGGCTTCCGAACACAGAAATCACCGAATTCAATTGTGTTTTTCACTGAAGCAGTGCCGTGGTCGTACTTGTATTGACGAGATACTCGAGCAGGGCACAGTAGTAGAAGAGAGATGGGGGCGTACCAGGAGAAACAAGAGGTGAGCACGAGGACGCCCTTGTCATTGACACTGGCGTGTACCCGGACTTTTGGTGATGTAGAGTAATACAGAAGATTGGGCCAGGTCATCCCTAAACGTCATCTTCCAGTGTGAAACGAAATCATCATCTGACTGCACGTCCCTAGCCGCCACGCACCTGAAGAGTGGGGGCCCGCTCACGACTCCTCTGGCGCTCGGGGCATGTGCGCTGGCTCCGTGCTGTTGCCCCCGCCCCCCCCTCGCAGCCCACGTGCGCCGCGCGCCGAGTGCGGGTGTGCCCGTCGGCCTCCATCTCGGCGGCGCTCGTCGATCCCCCGGGCGTGCCCGCGCCGAGCACCGGGCGGCGGCGTCCCCTGCGGCGGTCGGCGCCGCGTTACGTTGCGTCGCGTCGCGTTGCGTCTCCGGTGGGTGTTCGGGTTCCTTCCATCGTCGTCGAGTGAATCGGGTTCTTCGCTTGCCAAGCGGAGCCCGGACGGAGGGGGGTGGGGGTGCGGCCGGCAGGTGCGACCCGTTCTGCCGGTTAGTTGTCCCCGTCACCTCGTGGACTGTCACCTGGCGCTCGCCTTTTCTCGAGGTCGGTGTTTGTGCTCCCGTGTACGCGGTTTGTGGTGGTGTGTGCTCCCGTCGCCGGGCGGCGTGCGTGCAGCCTGGAGGGCGGGGGTCGCCCAGTCGCGGCGCGGGGGGCGTCGGCCGCCGGTTTCCCGCCGCCGCCATTGTTGCAGCCGTTGCCAGTCGGCTGCATCGTATCACCGCGGGCGGGTCGGGTGGCCCCAGAGCTGGTCACGTCGTTCCACTGGAGGCTCTCGTCACCGCGGTTTGCGGGTGTCGACGCGTGCTTGACGTCTTGCGGCGACGTCGGGTTTGCGGGGTAGTGGCCGCTCCCCGGAACGCGGCCCATTTTGCCGTTCGGCGCTGCGCCGTGCAGCGGTGGTAGCAGCGACGGCGGTAGTTGCAGTTTTGGTCCCTTCTGGCTCTTCCTAGCGCAGCTTTGCCTTCGCCGCACGCTTAGCTCGTGTTTGCTACTAGACCCCGTGGGGGGGGTGCCATGGCGGACCAAGGCCATGCATGGCGGGCATCGATGAGCGTCGACGACCGCATTAAGATCAGCACGCATGTCATGGGCAAGCTTCAGCAATACTACCCGAACATTCCTCGAGCTGTACGTATTGGGCCGTCGGCCCCGCGGCTCGACTCCACTTGCATACTTGCGTGCCGCGCTGTGGGTGGAGTGGCGCAGTGAACTCGTTTGTCGTTGCCGTGCGCATTGCAGTTGGGTCGCCACGGGAGTGTAGTCCCGTCAGTACACGTGCTGCAGGTGTCTCGCACCGCTCGCTGTGGCCTTTGCTCGCGCCCAGGTGCATGCTCATTTGCTGACCTTACGTTGCCCATTGTCTCGGTATTCTCTCCCTGGATGGTTGCGCGTTGTGCTGGTATTGTATGTACGCTCACTCCTGTCCTGGCCGGCATGGTGGCGACCATTTCGGTACGACACTGGCATTTCCCCCGTCTAGACGCTCGAGGAGAACTCCCGGATGTTTGAGAATCAGGTCTTCATGCGCGCGACCAATCGCTCCGATTATCTGCTCCAGGTCGCCAAAGGCATTGACGACGTAGAGGAGCAGGTGAACCAGGCTGCCCGCAAGGCCGCTGCCACTGCTGAGGCCGCTGCCGCTGCTGCTGCTGCTGCTGCTCCCCCTGCTGCGGCCCAAAGTTCCACTTCCTTTGCGGTGGAGGAGGAGGCCCAACGTGCTGCTCGCGCTTCTGCTGCTGCAGCTGCCGCCGCCGCCGCCGCGGCCGCTGCCAACCAAAAACAACAACAGGAGCAACAAGAAAACCTCTTGCTCCAACAACAAGAACAGCGTCGCCAATTACAAGAACACCAGCTACGGCAGCAACATGTGCAACAGCAACAGCAGAGACAGCAGCAGGAGATGCTCCAACGACTTCAGTCGCAGCGGCAAAGCCCTAAGACGGCTGCTGCGGCGACGGCGGCGATGTTTCAAAACCTCGAGCCCCTCCCCGCTGGCGTGCCCGAGCCGACGGCGGACCACTTTATCCAGTTTATGAAGCAGGCGGCGGACCGGGGCATCGACTTGTCGGCGCACACGCCCGCGCAAATCAGGTCGATTCTCGCTGACTCGCTGCTGAAGCAGCACCAAGTGGAACAGGTCAAGGTGCAGCAGCAACAACAGCAGCAGCAGCATCAGGCAGCGGCGGCAGCGGCAGCGGCGCAGCAGCAACAGCAGGCGGCAGCGGCGCAGGCACACCATTTGGAGCAGCAGCAAGTGTTGCAGGCGCGGCAACGGGCGGCAGCGGCAGCGGCAGCCAAGGCGGCGGCTGCCGCCGCGGCCAAGGCGTCAGTGGCGGCTTCAGGTGGACGGGGCGGCAGCTTTCCGGCTGCTGGCTTTTACAATGGGCCGGGCCTTCCCACGCACCCGGGAGGTCCGCAGCCACCACCACCACCGCCGTCGGTGGTTCAACAGCAGCAAGCACAAAAACTCAAACAAGACCCGTCGGCGGCGGTGCGGCAGCGGGCACAAGCGGGCGCGCAACCACACGGGCCGGCGGCGGCGGCAGCGGCAGCAGCGGCAGCAGCAGCCGTAGCGGCAGCAGGGGCGGCACAGCAGGGGTTCCCACATGGAGCTGCTGGGGGCGTGCGGACGTCGCCTACAGCGGGGGGGCAGCTGTTGCCGCCGCCACGGGCATTCTCCGAGGACCAGGCGGCGGTGTCTGCTTTTGCGCTAAATGGGCCGACGGGAATGGCGGCCAGTACCAGCGCCGTGCCATCCGTCTCGGTCAACTCCAACACGGCGCGTGCCGGTGCCGCTGGCGCGGTAGACTCCCAGCCGGCCACGGGGGCGCCCGGCCCCGCGGGCGACACGCCAGTGGACGAGGAAGCGTTTTGGTCCAAGTTGGAGCGCATGCAGGTCAAGTACCGGCCAGCGCTGGTCAAGCTCTATCCCTTCATCGTGCAACTACAGAATCAGCAGCCGCCGGAGCGGAGGGACCCGTTCATCCACCACCTCCGCAGCTGCATGGCGGTTCTCAATCTCAAGCGCAAGTCCGGTCTCCCCCGTAACGTGACGGAAGCCTTCTTGGACAAGGCCGCCATCTTTGTTCACAAGGTTGTCGTCATGTACTCGCGGCATGTGAACGAGAAGATTAAGGAGCACGTCTTACGGAGGGAGGCAGCGGCGGCCGCAGCGGCGGCGGGCGAAGCGGCATCACCGGCTTCTGGCGCTGCAGCGGCTGCGCCGGCGTTGCCTGTGGCGACGGCGGTGCCTACTGGTTTGGTGCCTGGTGTCCCTGCCCCGGCCTCGGCCATGGCGTTGGCACAGTCCGGATTGGTGCAGTCGGGCGCCTCGGCTCCCGTTACTGAGCCCGTGGCGCCCTCCACCCCAGTAGCGCCCGGTCCTGTGGCTGTTGCGCCTGGGGTGCGGCCACCAGGAGCGATGCCGGCGGTCGCCATGCCGCCTGCGCCTCCGCCTCGCGCGACACCTGCCGACACGAGCGCCGCCACCGTTGCTGCGCTATCGTCACCGTCGTCGCATGCTGCGCCCGCTACTGCGCATTTGACCGCGCCGGCGACACCTGGGCCTTCTCTTTTCGATTCGTCGTCGTCGGTGACGCCGCCCCCGCGCCCGTCTGTGACCATGCCCGCACCGGCGCCTCTGGACAAAGCCCGCATCCAGCTGGAGCCCAACGTTAGCTCCCACGTGCAGCCGGCGGCCAAGCAGGCCAAGCCCGCGGTGCCGCCCGTACGACCAAAGGTGGAAAAGCCCGTGCCCCCCCCTCCGGCCCGAACGGCGAAGGCAGTGCAACAGCCGACGGTGGTAGTGCCCGGCGCTACCGCTGGCGCGGCGACGGCGGTTCCTACGAAGCCTGTACAGTCTGGGCCGCCTGCCGCACCGCCGCCGAAGCGGACCTCTGCCGAGCTGCTGAATTTGATGGACACGCGTATTGCGGCGGCCGTTGCATCTACGCACGACATCAGCTCGTTTATCAACCGGAGCAAGCAAGAGCGAGTGTCTAACACGCTGGCACTACTGGGCTTGCCGGCGCCCCCGTCGACTACCTCCGAGTCGCCGCAATCATCGAGGTCATTGAATGCTGGTGCAGCGGCGGCGGCTGCATCCGGCAGCTCGTCCGCTAGGGCTCCGAATGATGTGGCTACCTCTGCTGGTTCTGCGGGAGCTGCACCTGGTGCCGCTGCTACAGCTGCGGCTACTGCTACGTCTGGCCGCCCGGCCGTGAAAGTCGATCCCGGGACCGGCACGGCCGTTGTTGCCAAGCAGCAAGCCGCGCGGGGAGCGAACTTGGCGCGGACGCTTGGTCAGGACCGGCAGTTGACGGCGGCGCAGCGAGCATTCCACGTCAATTCTCGCCCCATTAGCAAGAATCGTCGGCCTGCACGTAGCGATGCGGCTGTACCGGCGGCGGTTCGGCGGACGGTGGCGGTCGAGGTGGCGGCGTCAGCGGCGGAGTTTGCGTCCCTGGGCGTTGACGTGGTTTTGGCGGAAGAGTTTGGCTTGCCTGTTGTGGTGGCTACCGCGCTCAACGCGCCGGTGCCTGCGCCTCGCGTCCGCGTGCGGGTGTCTCTGGACTACCCCCGCGGCGGCGCGTCGTACACGCTTGAGTACCTGCCGTCGCCCCATGGAAAGGAGCTGGTGCGGCTGGTCGACGTGCGCATCGCGCAGTGCCGGGCGCGCCACTTGTGCGCTGGCGTCGGAGTCGCGGCCACCCTCAAGGCTTGGGTGGCTGCCACACAAGCATGGGCCGACGCGCAGATGGAGGTGCCGGCCGTGGGTGCCGCACGCCCGGCCACGGATGCGGCGGCGGCTTGACAGGCTTGGAGCTGTTTGCTTTCGACCTCAGCTGTAGGTTGCAGCCAATGTTGCCGGGTTGTCTTTTTTCCTTCCTCGTTTTGCTCTTGGATGCGTAGACTGCCTACCTGTCGTCTGGGGGAACTGATGTGTGTGCAGGAAGACGTGTACGTTGTTGGTGCGTTGTGCAGTCAACGGTGTTGGGAGAGGCGTTTCGATTCACTTGTGTCATTGGGTTCCGTGGAGCTGTCCAACACCCTCTCGCTGCGAACGGACGGGCTCCTCCGGCTTTCGCCGCCAAGGCCTGTGACACTGCAATACTCAACGAGGGGGAATGGACGTGGCACAGGAGCTGCGAGGTGCAGGGAAAGGAAAACAGAGACAACGATGTAGATGCTATGGAGACACCAGCCCGGAAATGACCACCAGCGACGAGCACCGGCAGCCGTGGGTCATGGAGTACTATGTAGCTCGTGCCGCTAGCGGCATTGCTCTAGCCGTCCGTCCCCCTCCAGCCCAACGCCATGCACACACTATGAGAAGTGCGCACGTGCCAAGAGGAGCTGGCAGGGAAATGCGCCACCCACCACGGGTAGGACAGCCTGCTCCAGCAGCGGCAGCACGGAGCTCCACGCCTCTAGGATCGACTGGTGGGAGGCGCAAGGTGGTGCACGGCAAGATAACCCTGCCGTACACCCGATGCCACGGCACATCAATCAAGAAAGCGACAATACGAGCCCAGCATGAGCGAAACCAATGAACCGCGAACCTAGGCCACCCGAGACGACAACAAGCGAACAATAGAGGAGATGAAAGGACGGAACACACTGTAGCACCGCCAGAAACAACGAAAACAAAGACGACACCAGCCGAACAGAGCACAACGAGTTTACCAGCAAAAATGCCAGAATGACTCCCGTTCTTGCGGGATGGAACCACGGGGAGCTGCCGAACCTTGCCCATTCCACTCAGTCGCCAAGAGATAGAAAACTTGTCATCACATCAATCAGCACGTACGCCATGCAATAGCAGCAGCTGTGCAACAGCTGCAGCTACGCCACGTGCCGCGGGAGCGGTGAAAGAGGCAGATGCGAGTCAGACGCGATCGACGACCAAAGCGCTCTGCAGGACGGGGACGAGTCCCAACGAACCAATGTATATGCATCTGAATTGTGATATTCAAATGTAGCCTGCGCCTGGTGCGACATCAGCGGTACATCTGAAAACATTTGGTGTCTGTTGCAGGTCGCGCTGGGCCCACGTGGAAGGTCTCAGCTTGCACGGGCCTCGCTGTTGCCCGCCGGCGTCGACGTCACTCGAACATTGCCGAAACCGAGAGCCCCGCAGTGCCGTGCAAAACGGGGTCTCGTTTTCGACCTGGTCCATCCCGCCGCTCACACCCAGCGCCCTACCGTGCCTCGGGGTTGGAAGCTCTGTTGTCCTCCACGCAACCCCGGGGGTGGCCCACTTGTTCGTTGCTGTCCCATCTGCCTACTTGTGCTCGACCAGTCCTCTGCAGCGCTCCGGTGCTTTTCTATTGTCGCTTCCCATTCCCTGCACGTGCGCTTGCCGCTCCCTCTGTGACCGGACGTGTGGCCCCTTCCCCCCTCCTCCCCCTCATCCACGGCGGCGGCGTTCACTGCGGGGCGCGGCTCGACGAGTGCGTGGACCTGTGTGCCTGCCATCATGGCAACCCGCTGTTTGTTTGAGAACAGCAACGAGATTGGGGTCTTCTCCGTGCTCACCAACGCCTATTGCGTGGTGGCCATTGGTGGCTCGGAGAACTTCTACTCGGTCTTTGAGGCGGAGCTCGCCGAGCACGTTCCGGTCGTGCACGCGTCCATTGCTGGCTGTCGCGTTGTCGGCCGCCTGGCGGTGGGCAACAAGAAAGGGCTGCTGCTGCCCAACTCGACGACGGATCAGGAGCTGCTGCACTTGCGCAACTCCTTGCCCGATTCGGTCAAGGTGCAGCGCACAGAGGAGCGGTTATCGGCGCTCGGCAATTGCGTGGCTGCCAACGACTATGTGGCCTTGACGCACACGGACCTTGATCGGGAGACGGAGGAGCTGATTGCGGACGTTCTCGGCGTGGAGGTGCTGCGCCATTCGATTGCGGGGGAGGTGCTCGTCGGCTCATTTTGCAACTTTACCAATCAAGGTGGGCTGGTACACCCGATGACGACGCTTGAGGACCTCGACGAGCTGTCGTCGCTACTGCAGGTGCCCCTCGTGGCTGGGACGGTCAACCGGGGCTCCGAGGTGATTGGCGCGGGGATGGTCGCCAACGACTGGAGCGCGTTTTGCGGGCTCGACACCACCTCGACGGAGCTGTCGCTGATTGAGAGCGTCTTCAAGCTGCGCGACGCGCGGCCGTCGGCGCTCGTCAACCAAATGCGGGGGAGCCTCATCGACCAACTCTCTTAAGGCGACGTGCGGGGTCAACGGCAGCGGCCGTCCCCGCTGCATCGGAGCCCGGTCAACGTGCGTGCACACGGGCTGCAGACACAGGTACGGACACCGAACAAGTTGCATTTGCTGGTGTAAAAAAAAGGGGGGGGGTTGAGAGCAAAGAAGCACGACACAACCGTTGCTGGCCATAAAAAAAAGAAAGGGTTCCAAACACAAACACAACAGCTCCTCGTTGGCGCCGCCGCCACCCTTAGCTCTTCTTACTTGCAACGCCGCCCGGTCGAGGCGCGGCAGCCACCGGCATGGCAGGGATGGTCGGCGCCGTCGCCGCTGGTAGCACACCCGTCGGCAGCACCGGCGCGCCAGCCGGCTGACCCGGCGCGGGACGGCTGTTGACGTTCATGGCATACGCTGCTGGCGCCAGCAGCGGCGCGGCCGAGCCAGCCAAAGGCGCGCCAAGTCCAGCCGCCGCTGCTGCCGCTGCCGCCGCTGCCGCCGCCGCTGCCGACGCCGCCGCCGCCACATGTGGCGGCCGAACGGCGGCGTGTGGCGCGCTGGAACCGCCTGCGGCAGCGACAGCGGCTGCCGCTTGCGCAGCGAGCGCCTTTTTCATCCGTTTCTTGGGCGGCGGCGTCGGTAACGGCGGCGCCGGCACTTCGCCGACGCCGAGGAGCGCGCCCGGCACGCCTTGGCCCATCGTCCCGGCCAACGATGGCGGTGGCATCGCGGGGCCAGCAACCCCGCGCCCCGCGCCTACGCCCCGGCCGGCGGGAACACCCCGCCCCGCCGCCACCCCGCGACCAACTCCACCGCCGCGTGGAGGGCCCACGCCACGGCCAACCGCCGCGCCGCGGCCGACGGCGGCGCCC
>Ga0114957_1004627_pt1 | contig 11749 bp, 11 predicted proteins | sample BantaG_FD_87175 | JGI IMG/M metagenome (GOLD analysis project Ga0114957, IMG submission 87175) | Marine algal microbial communities from Bantry Bay, Ireland - BantryBay_4 metaG | ecosystem: Host-associated > Algae > Red algae > Unclassified | place: Bantry Bay, Ireland | collected 2014-11-21 | reverse complement strand
GATCACTCATGTGAGCCTCCTTGGGCCTCTGGGTTGGTTTCGCAACCTCCAGCATCACCCAGGAGGCTCACTACCCCGCGGACCCCACCAATCCAGGGACAACCTCTCAGGTCGTCACATCTAATGGTCAGGTAGAGGTAATCAGGAAGTCTTCCGCTGAAGCCCTCATAGGTCTAGAAGATGCTTCATTAGATTTCGTTTACATTGATGGAAACCACCTATATGACTACGTAAAGCAAGATTTAGAGCTCTCCTTTCAAAAGGTGAAAGCAGGAGGTTTAATTACCGGCGATGACTACGGTCCAGGCGGTTGGTGGGACGGCGGCGTTCAGATTGCCGTAGACGAGTTTTGTGCAAACTACCCTGTCACAACAGTCTGGATACGGGGTTCCCAGTTCATCCTCAGAAAAACCGCCGAGTGAAAGACGTCAGGCGTCTCGCAGGGGCGCAGACCGCCGTCCAGACATTCGAGATCGCCCAATACGACCAGCTACTCGCAACCGAATACCCCTAGCTGAGCCAGCTCGATCAGTCTTGGACGACATTGGTTGCAAAGTCGGCAAGCGACGTGCGCCATGCTGCGTTGTTGATCTGTCGACCGCCGTCGATTGCTTCCGCGACCGCACTACCCATTGCCAGTACATGGTGCAGGTTGTCGGGCACGCCCAATCCTTGACGACCGAACGCCAAGATGCCCGGCAACTGTCGAAGCCACTGATCGACCACGGCTCGGGCCGGTTGCGTTGCCGTCTCGAACACCGGATACACATGGGGAAGACATCTGAGTCATCAACCCGGCAACCGGCGAACTCATCCGCCACCTCAAACTCAACCCAGAACACGACTACCGTCGCCAAAGCCCAAACAAGACCTGACACCACACCGTGGGTTCAGGCCTTGCATATGTCCTGAAGCAGGACATTGGCGGGGTGTGTGGATGGTCTCGGGATGCCTGCGGTGGTGGGGGTCGCGGATCGGCTACGAATCGGTGTTCACCACGGAACCCGGTTCGTCTTCACCTTAGGTGAGCATCTCTGCCGTGAGGTCTGCGATGGTGTGATAGTGCTGAACCCGGAGTTCGCCGTGGCTGTGGTTCCAGCCCCACAGTGTGTAACCGTCAGCGGATTGACGTTCTGCTGTCTTGGAATAGGTGCCGTGTGAGATGAGCCGCACACAGAGTGGATCGACCTCGCTCGCTGATTGGATACCGAAGAGTTTTCGCTTCGAGTCCTCGGTGATCAGGTGTTCTCCTTTGGTGTCGACAGCGAACACCTTGCTGTTGGACCAAATCAGAAAGTCTGGGAAGAAGTTGCGTGTTCGTCCTAAGGTGATGAGGGGGATTCGGAAGCCGCTTTGGCTCGGGTTGCGGTACCAGCGGCAATCAGTCTTGTCGAGTTCTGCGGCAAGTTCTGCCTCAAACGGGTTGAGGTCGGCGTATCCGTCGTGAATGCTGTTGCTGTACTTGACGACTGCGGATGGGTAGGCCTTCAGCGTTCCTATCAGTTCGCCGTCGCTTGGGGACTGTTCGACTTCGCAGTGTTCGAGGTAGGTGTCAACTACTTCGGTCGCGATCGCCTTTACTTGCTCTTCAGCAACGCTACCTAAACCGATTCGGGCATCGAATCGCGGATCGTCTGTGACGGTTGCGCCAAGTGCTTCTGGGAACAAGCGCTTGATGGATCGAACGAAGATCCATCTGGCGAGTACCTGTTGTGTGTGCTCGTAGTCTTCCCACTCTGCCGAGTCGCCTCCCAAAACACCGACTCGGCGGCTAACAATTATTCTTTTCCCGCCAGCGACGGTGTTCGTCGTGTCACCTCTGTAGTCGTGGAGCTTGGACAGGACCGCATCGATGGGGTCGCGGGTCCCTTCGGCGTTGACAGCGACCTCAGGTAGGTGCTGGTCGAATCGCGGCGCGAACTCGGCTGGGCGGTCACCTGTGTCTTTTGAGCGTGTGACCTTTACAGCGGCCGCATCGTTGGCGAGCTTGGACTGGACTTCAGTGACGATGGAGTCGAAGACCTGACTCTTGTCGACGCGAACAAAGAACTGAGCTGTGTTCAGGCGGTCAGAAGGGTAATGGGTCGCGCCGGGTTGGCGTAGGAGGCGACCGACGACCTGTTCGACCTGCACCTTTGATTCCATGCTTTTGTCGATGTACGCGAAGGAACACCAAGGGTCGTCCCAGCCTTCCTGGAGACTTAGGTTGAAGATGATGTGGCGGTAGTTTCCAGCGGTGAAGTCGCGGTAGTCCTTGTCGCCGCCCTTAAAGAGATTGAATGAGTCTGGAAGTGGGAAACTCCGATGCGTTCGGAGTGTGCAATACACAGCGATCTCTGCGGGGTCGACGCCGAGCTGCTCAGTGAGGTAGCGCCAAATCAGGATCGGTGGCGCTTGGCGTTCAGCGAAGGGTCGTTTGGGGTCATCGGGCTGATAGCTGTTACCAGCTACCGCTGTGTTTGTCCCCGTGACGTATATAGCTTTGGGGCGACCATCCAGCCCATATGCATTGGCCTCTTTGTCGGTTTCGAGGAGTTCGGCGTGCATGGCGGAGACTGCCTCTTCCATGGGTGTGTCGTAGCCAGCGAGATGGACTGTGGTCTTGACGAGTCCCGATTGCGCAACACAGCTTGCATCGACTTTTGTGATGAGGTCGTCGTCGGTCCAGGACTTTTCGCGTTTGAGTGTGTCGATCTCGGTCGCCATCAGTTGGTGTATTCGCATGCTGGCGCTCGACAACAGGAACGCTGCGGGGTTCAGGCTGAACAAGAGGTCTGTTTGCTGATCGCTGAGGTTGTGGGATTCGTCGTAGACAACGATGAGTGGGCGTTGATTCCCGTCTCTGCCAGTGCGGGTCTTGAGCTTGTTCCAAGTCGCATCGTCTGTTGTGTCGATGTCGCTCTTGAAGATGTTGAGGCTGCCCTTTTCCTTCTGTTTCTGGTTGAAGGTGCCGACTGTAGCGAAGTACAAAAAAGGTCCGTCGTTGCTTTCCAACTCTGCTTCATCGAACTCTGCGAGCGTCCTCACGCTGCATCCTTGAATCAGGTGGTTGTACTTTCCTCCCTGTTGGATATTCGCTAGTGACTGTTCAACGACGACCTTTCCTTTGCTGAGCCACAACACGACAGGTTTGATGGGAAGTTCAACGGCGATAGAGGCAACAGCGTCGGCCAGAATTACCGTCTTCCCGGATGCAGTGATAGAAGCCAGCATCTGGACGAATGGGACTATGCGCGGATTCGTTTTCGTTCCAGCCTGAACCGCGTCACTGATGTAGTCGCCAAATCTCGTCGTTAGCGAGTCGGAGGCTTTCTGCTGAAACGTTTTTAGTTGGATCACAAATCATCCTCAAGAAATGGTTCACTCATTGGGTTCAGCCCGAAGTCGGCAAGGATTCGATCAGGAATCTGATAGAACCGGACCGAGTTGGTCACGTAGAGCTGCTGACGGGCGTAGACGTGGTAGACGCGTCCTAGGCCAGCTTGTTTTGCTTCGTTAGCAATCTCGGCATAGACCTCGCGATTTAAGCCGGTGTTCTTATCTGGACCGTCCCATACAAGGAAGAATCCCTCGTCGTCGGCGTTTCGAGCGACAAGATGTTTGTGCTCACCTGGTGTGCGGATCAGGCTGGAGCGGCCCTGCACCCCGGTGTCGTGGTGGCTAAAGATGACGGTGTCAGTCATCTCGTCGCGCTCCATCGCTAATAGCGCTTCGGCATCTACCTTCTTCTTAAGCTGAACGAACTCGAACCCTGTTGGCAACGGGCCCCGTTTTCCGCTCTTCCAGGCTCCAGTAGCGACCCGTTTAAGGCGATCGGCTGCAAGGGTTCGAGCGAACGAATCCCCATTCTCGGGGCGTCCTTGTTCGACCAGCACGAATGATCTGTTTGCGTCTGTCTCACCGTTGAGATCCCAAACCGCGTGTCCAGTCGTGGCTGAACCGGCGAACGGGTCGAAGATCAGCCCATCGGGGGGACTCCATATTTGCAAAATCTTCTTGATGAGTTTCAGAGGCTTCACGGTCTTGAACTCGTGACCTGCACCGACGACGTCGGTCAATTCGGAAACGCCCTGCTGGCTGTGTCCAGATATTCGATGTGGCCATGACATCGCATCCTGCGGAAGCGGTGGGACGTCGAGCCCATCATCAGCCCAAAATGTTGTTGGGACGAACCCGTTTTGCACCTCAGTTAGGTACTTCTTGACACGCGGCCTACCACGACCTTTCGAAAGGAAGTAGAGGCGCGGCCAGACGCCTGAGTCGTAGATCTGTTGTGCAGCCTTTGAGGCAGATGAGAAGGACTGGTCAAGAGTGATAGCGGCAACCTGTGGAACTTCGTCAACCGGCACGCCGATGATCTCCGCTCGCCGCTCAACGTCATCAAGCAGTTCCAACTTGAACTTGCAGCCCCAGCCATGAAGCTGTTCGAGGTTGCGATCTTGGCCTTGTCGCCATGAAGATCCTCTCGGGGGATAGAGCAAGTCGCCGGTGAAGGGAGACTGAATGGCGTAGACCATCGACCGGTGCGCTTTGGCGTTCGAGCCGGTGGCGGGGGCATCAGTCCATGGTTCGCTGTCCGCGTCCAAGTTTTTGCGAATCTGTTCATCGTTGGTGCGCGGCAACAGGCGTGAGGTAGCGGCATTTGCGTCCTTGGCGTATACGAGAACGTATTCGGTCGTTGTCGCTACATGTTCCGCGTCGTTGGTGGGCGTATAGCTGCGCTGCCAATTGATGATCCCAAGCCGGTTGGATTCGCCGAATATTTCGTCGAGCATCTGGCCTAAGCGAAACAGCTCGCGATAGTCGATACAAATGGCGAGGACGCCACTTGGCTTAAGCATCGACCTCATCATGTGGAGACGTGGCCACATGAACTTCATCCACTTAGTGTGACGTGCCCCATCGGTGTCGGATACGAAGTCCCCAATACCTGGATCATTTGGGTCTTTATCCCACTTGTCGTTGTAGCGAAAGTCAATCCCTGTGTTGTAAGGGGGATCAGTCAACACGAGGTCGACTTGCCCCCGTAGGCGATGCAGTGTTGCCATAGCCTGTAGGTTGTCGCCTTCAATCAATAGGTTCCGAGATTGCTGATCGGGCGTGCCTGCGCTGTACTTCTTTATCGGGTTCATGACCCGTGGGCGTACTTTCCTTGCGATGCCGCTGGCCGTGGATTTCCCGGCGAATTGGATGCGGATTGGACCGTCGCCTTGTTGCTGAATTATTTCGATTAGTTCGCTGCGGCTTAGTTCGGCTAGGGCTGGGTTGACTTTGTGCGTGGTCATAGGTTTCGGTGCTCTCGGGGTCAAGGTCGTGGGGGAAGCACGCATTGAAAAGTACATGTCGGGTGTGACAACTGAGCTGTTCCGCAGACTCCCAGCAGAAACATATGACGCGGGTCCCTGCCTGCTCGCTCAGCGGCCCCCGCTCAAGGTTGAATGGCTACTGTGTCACGCACTAGACACTTGATGCAACATTACTAATCCAGTTGCCGAGTGTGACTCCAGAGGGCAGTTTGGTGTCGCCGTTGATTGTGATGTCGAGTCTGGTTTGGCCTTGGCGTGTGGTGATGTATCTGGCTTGTTCGAGGTCGTTGAGTAGGCGGATGATTGTGCGGCGGCTGAGGCCGATGTGTTGGCCGTATTCGGTTTGGGTGAGGCCTGGGTGTTGGTGGATGGAGACGAGTAGTCGGCCGTGTGATGACAGCAGTGGCGGCGGGTCGGTGTCGTCTTTTTTGTTGTGGGCCACGGTTGAAAGATAGTCGACGGCGGCAGCAGTCCTCACACAACCCGACTGTGACATGAATGTCACACCCAAGGTTTATGGTGGGTGGGTCATCTGTTGTCGAGCATGAAGGAGGCCGCGGGAATGTGGCTGTCTTATCTGACCCGTAGTCCACGCTGACTCCATAGGAGCTGCCGGAGCTGAGTGTCGTTCAGTCCGCAGGTGCAGCCAGGGCAGTGTGGCGGCTTATTGGGTCGCCGACCTGACGCGGCTACTTGAGCTTTCAGTTGCCGGTGTTGGTGGATGAGGGCGAGCCAGTAGCGGACCTCGATGCCGCCGATCGCTTTGCCATAGTTCGGGCCGATATCAGAGACTGCGCCGCGGTTCCTGTACTTGCTGCGCCGGTCTGCCCAGTTGAGCCATCCGTGGTCTGTGAGCCATCGGAGGTGCCGCCACACGTTGCGTCGGTCAACTTGCGCGATGGCCTGATATTTGGCCAAGTTTGTTTCGATCACGTCGCTCTTCGCGTCGCGGCATTCGGCGTCGATGTGCAGCAGCAGGTTGGTGCGTAGCTGGAGCACTTCGATGTGCGGGGCGTCGTCGCCGGTCGCGTTGTCTTGGCGGCTGGCAGCACGGCTCTGAACAGGTCACGCAATCTCCCTCTCCCCGGTTGACCGTAACACCCTGACACGACGCGCTGATTCTTGTGAAGGCGTCGATCCTCATCCACTTATCTCATGCATCGTCCCCAGATCGTTGAGACACAGATGACCACCATCCCGCCTTTCCCTAACCCGCTACCGGCCGAGCCGCCCAGGCCTGGCACCAATCCGTCATACATGGAGCATGAACCGTTGAAACCGCACAGTCCCGAATGGGAAGCAGAACTGATCCGCTACCGGCCCAAAGGATCGGCGCTCCGCAAGATCCGAAATGACCGCGAGGAAGAGTTCATCGCTGACGCCGCCGACTACGGCGACCTCCCCGCCAGCGCGCCCTCGGGGGTGCTGCTTGACATCCTTCGCCTGTACCAGCGGTCGCCACACGTAAGCAGTGAACGACTGTGGACCGATCAGAACATTTACCGCGTCGCAACCCAGATGCTCACTGATGGCGGAGCCGAATGGAAGGTCGAGAAGTTCACCGCTCAGATGCGCCGCATCGGCCGGAACAAGAACGCGCGACCGCTGGACCCGCCCAAGTACTCGACGAAGAAGCTGGTGAAAGATCCGTACCCGGCGCACATGGTCGAGTCATGGTGGGATCTCGTAGCGTCCCAACCAAACCCTGCCACTGCTCGGAACCTCGCAGTCGTGCTGTGCGTTTCGACAGGCGCGGGTGCGTCTTCAATTGACCTGCGTCTGCTCCGCTTCGGTGACATCATCATCGAACGCACACCCGATCGTGTGGCCGTAGATGTGTGGCTGCGCGGAACGAGCACACCGCGCCAGGTGCCAGTAGCAGAGCCGTGGGCCGCGCTACTCGCCGACACTGTCGGCCAGCTCCCCGACACGTCACCGGACAAGTGGGCGGTAGGTGAGGGCAACGTCCGCTCCAAAAACCTGATCTCGCACAGACTGACCCGGGTCCGCTGGGGCGGACAACAACCATGCGTAGTCGCCCGGTTGCGCACCACCTGGATAGCGGAGCGCCTATCCCAACCCGTCCGGGTTGATGTGATTCAGGAAATGCTCGGGCTGTCGACACTCGCGACGATCATCGCTGTCGCCAAGCAGCTCGTCGACAACCCGTCACCAGTCCATTACGAACAGCTCCGGGCGCACACGCCGCCCAGCAGCCACAACGGCTGAGGGGGCGAAGTCGTAGGTCATGCCTTCCAACGCGCGCAAGCAATCAACGATCCGCAACAAGACCAAAGTCGTTGCCGCGGACGCGCAAGCAGCGAAGGACGGCACCCCGACTTCGACAGTGTCGATTACCTACAACCTCAACACCGCGATCATGGCAGCAGCCCAGGTGTACGAACATCTGCGCTTCGGCCCGCTCCTTGAAACACTGGTCCCCGACGTTGGCGGCAACCGCATCAGACGAGCAGTGACCGTCCGAACACTCATCGTCATGATGATCGCTCACGCACTGTGCGGCCAGAAGCTCCACCTCACCGCCATTGGAGCGAATCTCTGTTCCTTCACAAAGATCCACGGCAAGAACATCTCCAACATCAACAAGAAAGCCCGCAAGACACTCGGGCTACCCAAACGCAAAAGCATCACCCGTGACCACGTCCAAAACACCCACGACCTGCTGCGAACGGCGCTCGCCGAAACGTTCCGCGTCGCCAACGGCGATGGCGGCACTATCGAAGACACGCTGCTCAACCTGCTCGGCGTCGACCTACCCAAAGCCAGCATCGCCGCATCCGGCTCCGCCCAATTCCACAACGAATCAGCAAGCCGTGCCGTAGACAGCACATTCGTAGACTCCATCGCCGCACGCAGCACCCGCATCGACGACGAAACCGGAGAGATCCTCTACGCCTGCTACGACCCATCAGCACGATGGCTCTACCGCACCCCAACCAACCGAGACAAACGAGACCGAGGCCTCGGCCACTACATCGAAACGTCCGTCATCGTCCGAGACCTCCCACCAAACCAAAGCGACCTATCCGTCCACGATGAGCCATACACCGGAGTCTGCGACGGCGCACGATTCCACAACCGACGCCACAGCGGCCAAGAAGTCGTCAACCTCCTCGACATCACCGCCGCATTCGGCACCCACGTCGACACCGTCGCAGCCGACCGGGGCTTCACCAACTCCGTCCCACAGAAATGGGCGATCCCCCTCCGTGAACGAGGCATGAGACTCGTCCACGACCTCCGCGAAGATCAACGCGGCCGCTTCCCGCTCTTCACCCGCCGCCGCAACGGTCAAACAATCACCCTCGTCGTAGTCGACGGCCTCATCTTCGAAAACCACGTCGCCGACTGGCTCGACGCCAACGGCCTCCTCGACCTACCCCGGCTCCCATTCAACAACGGCACCAACACCACCCTCCGACGCGTGCTGCTCGACAAATACGACTACCGCGCTAGATTCGCCTGGCGCGAACACGACCGCGTCACCCCAACCAGCTTCCGGCTACGCGGTCCCTCCCACAAATCCAACCCCACCGCCTACTGCCCAAACACCACCGACCCCGACCACCACGCAGACCCAAAGCAATACACCCAAGACCACACCCCCTGCACCGACAACGACACCTGCCACTGCCGAAGCCTCGTCACCGTCAACCTCGACCTAGACGACCCAGACCACCACAAATTCGCCAAAATCCGACAGCACCGCCCATGGTCGACGCGTGCATGGGACAACCACTACGGCACACGCGCACTCGTCGAGAGCCAATACGCCGAATTCAAAGGCAACATCTCCCACTACGCGCACTCGCTCGCCATCCGAACCATCGGCCTCGAAGCCCGAGGCCTCGCCTTCCTCTGCGTGATAGCAGCAACGAACGTCGTCCTCATTGCGAGTCAACGACGAAAGACCGGCGAAGAAACCCACCCCCTCATCGAAGCCGACCCCGAACCCATACCCGCCACCTACATCGAACCAGCACCAGAAACGTCACCAGACCCGCCCACCATCGCCGACCTCGACTACACCCTCGACCCAGAACCCGCCGCATAACACCAGCAGCCCAACCCAACGCGGACCAAACCTCAAGCCAGCAACCCCGACACGAGCCCCGACCCTCAAAGGTTGGGGCTCTTCCGCGTTCATCATCACCGACCAAGGCGCTTTGAAGCACCCGTGAGCCTGCGGCCAGTCACCATCCACACCGGATGACCCGACTGGTCCACAGACCCCATTGGCGGAGGAGGTGGGATTCGAACCCACGGTAAGTTTCCCTACACACGCTTTCCAAGCGTGCCGATTCGGCCGCTCTCGCACTCCTCCTTGATGCAGCACCCGAGGGTGTCGCAACAGAAGTTGACACGCTATCGTGAAGTGAGCCCGGGTTGGAATGTGACGGCCGGGTCCTGTGCAACTTCAGTTCGTGAACCGAGTCAGGGCGGGAACGCAGCAGCTCTCAACGAAGCCTGAAGTGTGCCGCAGATCGCCTGGTCGTCACTTTCGAACCCGGGCTTTCCTCATCTCGCCGTCCGCCATGACGTGGCGAATGTCACACGTGTGGTTCCGGGAATAGCTCGTGGAACAAGCGGGTTTCCAACCCATCCCTCGACCCGGAGTCTGTTTCGTGCCCCACCCCAAACGCATCTTGGCGCGCAAGCTGCTTTTGACCTTTGCCGCGCTTGCCTTGTTCGCAGTCGCATGCGGCGACGGCGGAGGTCCCTCGTCCGAGGAATCCAGCGCAGCTGAAGCTGCTGCGGAAGCAAATGAAATCGACTTGCTGTTGACGTCCGATGTCGGATCGACTCAGCTGCTGGACACCGCCGACGGTGCCATCGCCGCTCTCTCCGACGTCGTCGCCGGCGATCGACCGGTGTTGCTCTGGTACTGGGCACCTCATTGACCAAGGTGTCGCTCTCATGCGGCCGACCTGGAGCAGTTTGCTCTCGACAACAAAGATGTACTGCAAGTGGTGGGCGTTGGCTCCCAAGACTCCTTTCCGGAATCGCAGGATTTCCTGAAGGACACCGGCATCGGTGGCCCCGGATCCGAGCTCACGATGTTGTGGGAGGGCTCCGGCAACATCTGGAACCTCAACAGCGTGAGAATCAATTCTGCCATGCAGCTCTTCAGCTATGACCTGAGCCAGGCCTCGGCGGTGATCTTCTTCAACGAGGACGGGCGCCAAGTCGTACTCGATGCCGTGGTGCAAGAGCCATGGGCACCCGCTGATTCAGTCAACGTAACCGGCTGAGCAAGCCTCACGCAGGCTTCCCGCCAGGTCGCACGTTCCGCCACGTGCCGACCTGGCGGGTTCTGTGTTTTGGGCCGGTGCTTATTGCGGCGCAAGCGCTTCGAGGACGCCCCAGTCGATGGCACCACGTTCTGCGGTGGGATGTACCGGCTGGATGCAGACATGGGTGGCGCCTGCGTCGTAGTGGGCCTGTACTCGAGCCGCGAGCGCTTCGGCGTCTCCCCACGCGAACACTGCGTCGACGAACGCAGGGTCGTTGTTGGCGATCTGTTCCTCGGTGAAGCCCATGCGCTTCCAGCTGTTTCGGTAGTTCGGTAGTCGGCTGTAGATGGCCAGCTGCTCGGCGCCCTTGGCCCGCCCGACGCTGGCGTCGGTCGTGAGACATACCTTCTGCTCAACGCACAGCAGTGCGTCGGGGCCCAGAATTTCTGCAGCTCCGGCCGTGTGCTCGGGCGTGGTCCAGTAGGGGTGCGCGCCTGCGCTTGCCGTGCCAGAAAGCTCGAGCATCTTCGGGCCCAGTGCCGCAATCACCACCGGTGGCATGTCGGTCTCGGGGCCGCGCCATCCAGCGTCTGCCATGGCCTGCAGATAGCCGGTCATGGTGGCCAGCGGCTTGCCGAAGGGGATGCCCATGATCCCCTCGACCGACGGTTGGTGGCTGACGCCGATACCGAGAAGGAAGCGGTCACCGGACAGGTCGGCCAGGCTCAGCGCTCCCTGCACCATGGCGTTCGGGTGGCGTACCCAGATGTTGGCGATACCGGTAGCCACGATCAGATCGGTGGTGGCGTTCAGCAGCGTTGCACAGTTGACGAACGGGTCCCGCCCGATTGCGTCGGGCACCCAGAGCGCCGAGTAGCCGAGCGATTCGATCCGGGCTGCGAACGCACCGGATTCGGCAACGCTCATGCCATCGGTGAAATGCCAAACGCCGGTCTTTGCAAGTTGATTCAGATCCACCCGGCCAACCTAGTTGTTGTGGGCGTGGTCACTCCCAGCGGTGGGTGCATGTTCCTGTGCTTGGTGTCGTAGGCGGCGGTTAGGATCAGTTGTCAATGGCCTATGAGGCGCTGTATCGGCGCTACCGACCCTCTCGATTCCAAGACGCGTTCTTTGGGCAGGACCATGTCGTTGCGGCGTTGCGCAATGCCATCGAAGGCGACCGTGTCG
>Ga0114957_1004626_pt1 | contig 11749 bp, 8 predicted proteins | sample BantaG_FD_87175 | JGI IMG/M metagenome (GOLD analysis project Ga0114957, IMG submission 87175) | Marine algal microbial communities from Bantry Bay, Ireland - BantryBay_4 metaG | ecosystem: Host-associated > Algae > Red algae > Unclassified | place: Bantry Bay, Ireland | collected 2014-11-21 | reverse complement strand
TCACAGAGCTGGTTTAGCTCAGCTTTTGGATCAAATTCAAATTTATTCACGATAACCTCCTTGTTGAAGGCTTTTCGGCTATACTAAGAAAAAGTCAATAGACCTGCTTGGCGCAAGATGTACGAAGATAATTAAGTAAGTACTCTGACCAGCTATGGATTTGGGGTTCTGACAGGCGAATGTAGCAGGTGGTGCCAGAAGCACCTTTTTCAGTTTTATCATTGGTCGTAGTTCTGGCTAAGTCATAAATTTTGTGTTCTTGGTCGTTGCTAAAATATAAGACTACTTCTTAGTTTAAACTTTTTAATGTTGTCGCCATTACGTCATATTCATTGATTGGTTATAGGGGGGGGATTTTGAGTTATTACAAATTAATAACGTAATTAAGATATTAACTTGAGCGCCAAAACTGATGTAAGTTAATAAAGTCCGGAAGCTTTAACTACTAATGTCTAATATTGAGATTTTAATTAAAGTTAAAAAGACACATCTTCTTATTTGGGGTATTATTTTATTTATAATTAACTAGGGTGTGTTTTGTGAATAAGAATAGTTTTTTCATCGTTCTATCTTTATTATTAATAGCTGTTTCATATACAAACTGTGGTAATTTCGAGTCGACTACTGGTAATCGAAATCAAAGCTCATCTTCTGAAACAGTTCCTGCTCAGACAGGTAGTGAGCCTGATCAGGGAAGCTCAACTCCACCAACTAGTGAAGCAACCCCGCAAAATCTTACGGTCACTCAGCTTGAAATTACAGAGTTAAGCTCTAATACTATCACTATAACTTGGAGCCTGACTAAGAACTCTACGGGACAAATAGAGTATGGACTCACTAAAAGTCTTGGAAAGACCTCAAAAAAAGAAAGTAGTTTTCGTTGGGATAAGCATATCCAGAGCTTAGAAGATCTGACCCCAGATACCAAGTATTACTTTAGAGTTAACTCTGAGGATGAAAGTGGTAACAAAGTTGTATCTATTATCGATATGTTTACCACAGCAAAGGCTACAGTTGTTACCCCTGAAACTCCACAGCCTGCCAACTGGCCGAAAAATGCAAATGGAGAATTGCCATTAGCAGGCATATTTTATGGTAACTACATGCCTGGTGTGGGGGCTCAAAATGCAGGTATCGGGGTGGAAAGTAGCCGTCGATTTCGCGCAGAAAGAACTGGGTTAATTAATTAAGTATGTGAGGTACCATAACAGAACTTTAAATATGAAAAATATTATTGATCGATGTAATAGACTTGGTCCACAAAGTGATTGGTGTAAGTGCCTAGATAACGATTTAGATGAGTATACTTGTGGTTACACTTTAGGTAGCAGTTACCATGTTGGTAATGGTGGTACAATTGTTGTTGAGCTTAGAACTAATGCAATGGATGGGAGACCAACTAATGTTGTCCTCGGAAAAACAAAGCCATTTGTCCCCATGGATAATAAGAGAACTTCTTATCCAGCATTAGAGTTTTTATCACCAGTTAAAATAGAAGCTGGGCGCATTTACCATTTGGTGTTTACTAACCTCACCCCACCAACTAAGTGTACAGCGCTGGTTAGAATCAAGCCATCTGAAGCCAAAAACTGTCCTAAAAATCAAGGAGCTCAAGGTTTAAATGGCCCACGACTTTTAAGTATTCCCTCAAAGACAGGTCTTCGAGGTCCTTATTTAGGTGATCTTGCTGGAGCAAACTATTTTCGTCGGACTAAATCAAGTGGGTGGTCTTTTTACAAAACTAATCTATCTTGGTACGAAGTTGGTTATATCGATGGGGTTTATGTCGGAGATTCATACACTCCATTGGACTCTATAAGTACTGCTGAACATAATATCGGCGGTAAGATAAAGGCTCGTCAGATATTTACAGTACAGGATGCAACTAGAAAAGTAGATGGTCTATGGTTAAATTTTGGTTACCAAAAAAGCTCAGATGGCAGTGCTGTAAGTATTATTTTAAAAGACAATACTGGTAAAGCCTTAGCTACTGGTAAAATTGACTCTTCTGATTATTGCTTAAAAACAATCAAGGAAAATAAGGTGACACTAGCACACTGGTGCGAAGATTGGGGTTACACCTCGTTTGGTAAAACTATTAATTTATTAAAGGGGTCTACTTATTATGTTGAAGTTTCTGCTAATACTGGAGCTGGTATCAAATTAGCTGCCTACGAGTCTTTGAGTTTTGTTGGCTTTAAAGATAGAAATAATTGGGTGAAGGCACATGCTCAGTTGAGTAAAAATAATGGTGCAAGCTGGGGAGACTGGGCAGTAGTTCGCCCAAAAGAGAGAGATCTTGCCCTATTATTTACTATCGACGGTATGCCACGACAATTAAAGTAATTTTAAAAAATATTTAATTATTAAATATTAATTTGAAAATCGATTATTAGGCCCTGTCTACTGTTTTTGACATAAGCTGGATAATGATCTTATTACTTGAGTAGATACTCTGACCAGCTAGGGATTTGTGCTTCGGAAAGGCGGGTGTAGCAGGTGGTTCCAGAGGCTCCTTTTTCAGTTTTATCAATGGTCGTAATTCTGGCTAAGTCATAAATTTTGTGTTCTTGATCGTTGCTAAAATATAAGACTACTTCTGAGTTTAAACTTTTTAATGTGGTCGCCATTAAATTTTTGAGCTTATCTACACCTTCGCCGGTGATGGCACTTGTGAAGGCGCGGTTTTTTTGTTTAACGTTAAACTGGTTTTCGAGACTAGATTTATCTAATTTATTGAAAACATAAATAATAGGTTTGTCATTCCATTCAAATTGCTCAATAAGTTTATCAACGATTTCAATTTGCTTATTGAGCTGTGGGTTTGATAAATCAATAACATGTAATAAAACATCGGCATCAGCTGACTCTTCAAGAGTTGCTTTAAAGGCTTCGATCAAATGGGTTGGTAGGTTTCTAATAAACCCCACTGTATCAGTTATAACAACGGGGCCGTGGTTTTCTAGGTGGAGCTTTCTAGTTGCCGGGTCTAAGGTGGCAAATAATTGGTCTTTAGCTAAAAGCTGTGAGCCGGTCATTTGATTCAAGAGGGAACTTTTTCCAGAGTTAGTATAACCAATCATAGAAAAGCTAGGTACTTGGTGTTTTTTTCTCTTATTTCTATGCTGAGCGCGATGTTTACTTACGTTATCTAGTTTCTTTTTAATAATTTTAATTCGCTTTTGAATATTACGGCGGTCAATCTCTAGGGCAGTTTCTCCTGGGCCGCGTGTACCAATGCCACCACCTTGTCTTGAAAGTGACCCAAGCCATGCTCCAACCATGCGTGGAAGTTGGTCAAGCATTTGCGCTAGCTCCACTTGAAGTTTTCCTTCGTAGGTTTGCGCCCGCTGGGCAAAAATATCTAAAATAAGTTGCGAGCGGTCTAAAACTCTTAGGCCCAGTTCTTTTTCTAAGTTTCTGGATTGAATTCCTGATAGAGTATGGTCGACAATAACTAGCGAGACATCTTGCTCAAGGCAAAGCTCTTTAAGCTCTTGAACTTTGCCTTTACCAATAAGTGTGGCTGCTTGAAATTGATTTAATGTTTGAGTGATATTGGCGACAACGTCAGCTCCAGCAGCAAAGGCTAGGTCCTCGAGTTCTACTAAACTTTCTTTCATATCACTAAAGTTATCAGACTTTAAACTAACACCAACAACTATAGCTTTTTCGTTATTATTTTCGACCATTCTTTTTCGCAGAACTTTGTTTTTTAGTTCGTTGTTTGTAAGCTTGTGACTCAACGGCAGTTAGTACAATTGTATTAATAACACTTTGCACATGACATGTTCGTTGCAATACATTGGCAGGCTTATTGATGCCTAGTAAGAAAGGTCCCATAACTTCGCACTCGCTAAGCTGTTGTATAAGTTTGTAGGCGATATTTCCTGAGTTTAAATCTGGAAAAACTAAAACATTGGCACCGTCTTGAATTTTGCAAAAAGGAAATATTCTTTCAACAATAGATGGGTTGATTGCTGTGTCGGCCTGCATTTCACCATCAACAATTAATTTTGGATCAATTTCAGATACAATTCTTGCGGCCTCTCTCATTTTTGCTGGAGTTTCTCTTTTGCCAGTGAAGTTTGAATAACTAAGCATGGCCACGCGGGGCTCAATATTGTAGTACTTTGCAACTCTTGAAGCTGAAAGTGCAATGGATGCGACTTGCTCGGCCGTAGGGTTAATGTTCACTGTTGTGTCAGTAAAAAATAAAAGACGATCTTCAAATAAAATAACGGTTATACCAGCGGCAGTTTTATATTTGTCTGGGCCAATGATCTCAAAGATAGGTTTAATACAGTCGGCGTAGTTCTGGATAGCTCCAGAAATTAAGGCATCGGCGTCATCTTGTTTAACCATCATGGCTGCATAATAATAAGGGTCGCGAATTAACCTTTCAGCTTCAGCGACCATAATACCTTTACGCTTTCTTAATTCATAAAGCTCTTCTGAGTATTGAATAAAGTTTTTATCTGTAATAGGCGTGATGATCTCAACGTCATTGAGGTTATCCAGCTCTAATTTTGCAATAGTATCTTTGATTATTAATTTGTCGCCCAGTAAAACGGGTTCAATTATATCCTCTAAAATTATAGTATTGATAGCTTTTAGAACTTTTGAGCTATTACCTTCTGGGAATACAATCTTTGGTTTTTTTCCTCTAGATTTTTTTGTATAAGATTTAATCTTATTGATATTAGTTCTAATAAAGCCTTGGCTAATACTCTGTGCGGCCTCGAGTTCCTCTTTGTAAAGTTCTAAATTTTTAATAGGTTTACGAGCCACTTTGGTTTCCATGGCGGCTTTTGCAACTGCAGGAGCCACAGTAGTGAGCACGCGGTTGTCAAAGGGTTTTGGGATAATGTACTCTGGGCCAAAGGTAAAGGCTCGGTTGTCATAGGCTTCTGATACAGAGTCAGGTACATCTTGTCTGGCTAATTCTGCTAGGGCATAGGCTGCAGCAAGTTTCATTTCTTCATTAATGTGTGTGGCTTGTACGTCGAGTGCTCCTCTGAAAATTGAAGGGAAGCCTAATACATTATTCACTTGATTAGGAAAATCACTGCGGCCAGTGGCCATGATAACATCTGGACATGCTTTAATAGCATCATTTGGTAAAATTTCTGGGTCAGGGTTGGCCATGGCAAAAACGATGGGTCTTTTAGCCATACCCTTTAGCATTGGAGGTGTTAAAGCTCCAGCAACACTTAAGCCACAAAAAACATCAGCCCCTTTTAATGCATCTGTGAGTGTTCTGTCTTTTGTTTTAATGGCGAATTGCTTTTTGTATTTATTCATTCCTTTGTCGCGCTCAGAGTGAATAACACCTCTTGAATCACACATAGTGATATTTTTTTTGGGAACACCCACTTTTATAAAAAGCTTGGCACAAGCAATGGCCGCAGCACCAGCTCCATTAACTACAATTTTAACATTTTTTATTTTCTTTTTACTAACTAAGCAGGCGTTAATTAAAGCGGCAGCAGTTATGATGGCTGTCCCATGTTGGTCATCGTGAAAAACGGGAATATTCATTTCCTCTTTTAGGCGTTGCTCAATTTCGAAACAATCGGGAGCTTTAATGTCTTCTAAATTTATTCCACCAAAAGTGGGTTCCATTGTTTTAACAGACTGAATAAATTCTTCGATATTGTCCGTTTTTAATTCAAGATCAAATACATCAATGTTAGCAAATTTTTTAAATAAAACCCCTTTTCCTTCCATCACGGGCTTACTAGCTAAAGGGCCAATATCACCTAGGCCTAAAACAGCACTTCCGTTAGTGATTACAGCAACAAGGTTACCTTTTGTTGTGTAATCGTAAACTTTGCCAGGTGACTTTGCGATTTCTTTGCAGGGGGCAGCAACACCAGGAGAGTATGCTAATGATAAATCATATTCTGTGTCACAAGTTTTGCTCGAACGGACATCAACCTTTCCTGGTTTGTCTTTTGAATGATATATCAGAGCCTCTTTGTCGAATGATTTTGCCATGAGTGTCCTTTAAGGAGATTAGTGTTATAGTTAATGTAAACTTTAAAACTCGACGCTTTATATATTTACCTATAAAGTAAACGTCTGTGTGTGTTTTTCACAACTCTAGCATAGGCTAAAGTAATTGGCTTTTTTTTTAGTCGTTGTATGATTTTATGCGTTAACATGACAATATTAGTAAGTTAATTTCGAATTTTTCAGAATAAAATTTAACCTAAATATTAAGGTGAGGGCATTATGTCTAGAAATGTAGTTATTGTAGAAGGTCTAAGAACCCCCTTTGCTAAAGCAGGTACGGATTTAAAAGGTATTCACCCGGCTGATCTTGGAGAAGTGGCACTGCGTGAATTAATAGCAAAAACTAATTTAGATACCGATAGTGTTGATGAAGTGATTGTGGGTAACACGGGCACTCCTTCTGATGCGGTAAATATTGGCCGTGTTGTTGCCCTAAGGGCAGGCATTCCGCTAAAAACCTCAGCTTATACAGTGCACAGAAACTGTGCTTCAGCACTTGAAAGTATTACTTCCGGATATGAAAAAATAAAATCAGGAACAATGGATACCGTATTAACTGGTGGAACTGAAAGTATGTCGCAGTTGCCACTCATTTATAATAAAAAAACTACAGCTTGGTTTGCCCAGATGATGACAAAAAAAACGGCCATGCAAAAAATTATGCATTTAAAAAATTTAAGTTTGGGAGCTTTGTTAAACCCTAGGATATCTGTAGTCGAGGGTTTAACTGATCCATTTGTTGGAATAAATATGGGTATGACCGCAGAAATCTTAGCAAAAGAGTTTGGTTTATCTCGTGAGCAACAAGACATTTATGCAACTATGTCGCATAATCGTGCGGTGGCAGCACAAGAGTCAGGGGCACTTAAAGATGAAATCACTCCTTTGTTTATACCCCCAAAATTTAAAAAAGTGGTACATCAAGATATCGGCCCACGTGCCGGGCAATCTGTTGAAAAGCTAGCAAAACTTCGTCCTTATTTTGATAGAAAGTACGGAAGTATTACCGTAGGTAATGCTTGTCCGTTAACTGATGGTGCGGCCATGATGTTACTCATGGAGGAAGAAAAGGCAAAAAGTTTAGGTTACAAACCATTAGCTCGTATTAAAGGTTATGCCTTTGCCGGCCTTGAGCCAGAGCGCATGGGGCTTGGTCCTGTTTACTCTACACCTATAGCACTTAAAAGAGCTGGCGTTGAATTCAAAGATTTAGATTTAATTGAGTTAAACGAAGCTTTTGCGGCGCAAGTGTTGGCTTGTAATAAGGCTTTTGCCAGTGATGAATTTTGTCAAAAGAAATTAGGTTTGTCTAAAGCGCTTGGCGAAGTAGATATTGATAAACTTAATATAAATGGTGGCGCCATTGCTATTGGGCATCCGGTTGGTGCCACAGGTACTCGTTTAGTCCTAACTTTAGCAAAAGCATTAATTGCACAAAAGAAAAAGATGGGGCTTGCCACACTATGTATTGGTGGCGGTCAAGGTGGAGCCATAGTAATTGAAAATATGAACGTTTAAAACTTATTAGATATAGGAAACATTTATAAATGAGCACAATTGATTGTTTAGAAATTATTGATAAAGGCGATTACGCCGTAGTTGAATTTGATTTTAAAGGCGAGAAGGTTAATAAACTCTCCTTCCCAGTAATGACTCGCTTAAAAGAAGTTACTGATGAGCTTAAAAATTCAAAATTTAAAGCCGTAGTTGTTAAATCAAAAAAGAATAAAATATTTATAGCCGGTGCTGATATTGAAGAAATAAAGTCGGTAACCGAAGAAAGTCAGTTTAAGACAGTACTAGAACAAGCTCATAGTATTTTTAATGCTTGGGAAGATTTACCAATGCCAACGATTGCTGCCATTGATGGGGCTTGCTTAGGTGGTGGTTGTGAGTTCGTGATTTCTTGTGATTACCGTATAGCTACTTTAGATAAATCCACTCGTATAGGTTTGCCAGAAGTTAAACTTGGGATTATACCGGGTTTTGGTGGTTGTATACGTTTACCGAGAATGATTGGTGTGATGGCTTCACTTGATATTATTTTAGCTGGTAAATCGGTTGATGGTAAAAAAGCCGCTAAACTTGGTTTAGTGGATGAGGCAGTCCCCAAGGGATTACTAGATCAGCGTGTAGAGTTAATGGTTAATGATATTATTGCCGGTAAAAAATCTAAACGTAAAAAAATTTTTAAAGCTAAAAAAATGCCAAATAAAATTTTAGAATCTTTTTTAGGTCGAGGAATAGTTTTTTCTAAAGCGAAAAAAACAGTTTTAAAGCAATCAAAAGGTTTTTACCCAGCACCACTAGCAGCTCTTGATGTTGTTAAAAAATCTTTAGGTAAATCAAGAGGTAGCGCTCAAGCTATAGAGATGGCGGCGTTTTGTAAGGTAGCTGTAACTCCTATAAGTAAGCATTTAATTAATTTATTCTACTTAATGGAAGGTATAAAAAAACAAACAGGTGTATCATCAGATGTTAAACCACTAAAAGTAGAGCATGTTGGAGTTTTAGGTGCCGGTGTAATGGGTGGAGGTATTGCCCAGCTTGCTGCCGATAAAAACTTTAACGTAAGAATGAAAGATATTAGTAATGATGCTTTAGCGATTGGTTACAAACAAGCCAGCGATATTTGGCAGGAAAAAGTTAAACGCAGAAGACTGTCTAAATTTGATTTTAAAAAGAAAATGAGTTTGATTGGTAGTAGTCTAGATTACTCAGGCTTTCCTAAACTTGACGTTGTGATCGAAGCTGTTGTTGAGGATATGAAAATTAAAAAGTTAGTTATTGCTGATACAGTGAAAAACTGTAAAGAAGGTGCCATTATTGCAACTAACACATCATCTTTGAGTGTAACAGAGATGGCCTAAGCTCACCCGAACCCTAAAAACTTTGTGGGCATGCATTTCTTCAACCCCGTTCATAAAATGCCATTAGTTGAAGTGATTCGCGGAGAACACACAAGTGATCAAGCCACGGCAACCATTTTTGATCTATCAAAACGAATGGGTAAAACTCCTGTGGTTGTAAAAGATGGGCCCGGTTTTTTAGTAAACAGACTTTTACTTCCTTGGATGTCAGAGGCTTTATTTTTATTAGAAGACGGCATGAGTATTAAAACTTTAGACCGCTACTTTACTCATAAATTTGGCATGCCAATGGGGCCTTGCCGATTGCTTGATGAGGTGGGTTTAGATACGGCAATAAAAGTGTTAAAGATTTTTCAAAACTCATTAGGGGAGCGTATTCAGGTTTCAGCTCTAGCTGATAAAATAAAAGCATCAGATCGACTTGGTAAAAAGAATAAAAAAGGTTTTTATCATTATAATGAAAAAGGTCACGACACTGAGGTCGATGATTCTATGTACACCTTGTTAGGCTTGCCTTCAGCTAAAGATTCACTCACTGAAGAAGAGTGTATAGAGCGTGGTATGTACCAAATGATAAATGAAGCAGCTCGTGCTCTCCTTGAAGATAAAATTGTTGAAACTGCTGGAGAAGTGGACCTAGCCATGATTATGGGAACTGGCTTTCCACCATTTAGGGGTGGCTTACTTCGCTACGCTGATGAAGTGGGAATACAGACTATTGTTGATAAATTAGAAGGTTATCATAAAAAAATTGGTATTCGTTTTAAGCCTGCGGACTCATTAGTTGAAATGGCTAAAAATAGTAAAACGTTTTATTAATCCAGCCTGAAATAGGTTATATGGAACTCTAATTCATATCGCATCGTCCAATGGGGACGAGGCGCTATAAATTAGAAATTTTTGTATATCGCCCTAAGATAAGCTTCGCTTATTACGGGCTAACGCGGACAATATATAACCTATTTCAGAAGTATGAATAAAACTCACGGGCCGTGGGGCATGGGTTGTGTTCATTTTATGAGCTCAGCGCATCAACCTATGTCTTTTAGTTACGCCTGGCGGCTACACTCTCAAGGTTTTAATCTATCGCCAAACGTAAACTTCGTTTACTTCGGCTAACTGCGCGCGAGTAATATATACTCGATCTCAGAAATGAAAATTAAATCTCATAGGTTGGGTAGCCCTTAGGCAGAGGAATAAAAGTTGGTGCTTTAGTGGTTAAAAATTTTGAAAAAACTAAATACCGATAACCTTTAATCCCTACGATAAAAAGCTATCTTAAATATGAGTTTATTCGGCTTTATTCGGAAACGGATTAAAAACAAAGGTAGTTAGTGGAGAAAGCTCCGGCAACACGCTTGCTCATGAGTTTGTTTTCCTAGGCCTCAACGACAAAAAAATAAAATAAACTCAAGATAGTTTTTCTACTACAATTGCTTTACCCTAAATTAAAAAAATTTGAGCTAAATCCTATAGTGCAGCTTTCGGGGTGAGCCTACCGTCAAAGTTAAAACCTATACAGGCTGTAGGTGACAAGCTCTAAAACTCTGTAATTATAATACATCTACAGACTATTTAAATAAATGTATTGATGAGTGCATATAGTGAAAGTCTCGCAAATCACCTAGCATTATTTTATTTGACTCAAAATTAACATTAGTTAAACCCAGACAATCTTATCAGTAATCGTAATATAAAAAACTCAGTAATATCTATAACTTAGCATATTGTTAATACTGATATGGAGTTACTAATTGTTCAGACTACTTTATCTACTACTTTTAAAAAACTAGCCCACAGCCTGTTCGTACTGCATTTTACCACGTGGTGGATAATCGTTTTTATTCATATATTTAATTCCATCAAGTAGCTCATTAAATTTTGGTCTTGCAAAAGGCATGCTGTTTGTAGCACAGTAAGCGAGGTCTTTGTTTTTATCAATCAAAAACAAACCTGGTTCAGCAAAAACCTTAGGTTCTTTATCGCTTATGCTCCCAGATATAAATAAGCCCCAATTAGCCATAGACTTAGGGTTTTGATCATACCATATATATAAATTTGTAAGATCCCACATTTTTTTAACTTCTTCGGCCTTTTCTTTGGTATCGCCGCTGATGGCTATTATGTCGGAAACCCCTTGAGCTTTATAGTCGTCCACAAGCTTATTTAGGTCTTGTAAATAATCTTTACAAACAGGGCAGTGCATACCCCTGTAAAATACCACTAATGATAGTTTGTCTGGATTAGTTTTTTGTAAGTCCCAAGTTTCTGAGTCTGTAGTTTTGATTGAAAGCTCTGGAGCTTTCGTTCCTGGTCGCATCATTATATTTCTCCTTAGTTTTAAAATTAGTTTTTTATTTGATTACGGCACAAGCGATTCTTTTGCCTGAATTGCCACTGGGCTGTGATTTAAAATCATCAGCACCGGCATGCATAACAAATGCACGGCCCAATATAGAACCTGCGCCAGACTCATTCAGAGTTGCACCTTCAATAAATATTCCCTTATCTACTTCTCCGTCTAAATTAGCTACCAAGTTCCCTAAATCACCCATATGGGAATTTTCAGAGCCGGGAGCACCATGAGGCTTTTCTGCTGGAGAGAAATGTCCGCCAGCTGATTTTGCATCCTCAGAGGAGCAGTCACCGCTTTCGTGAATATGAAAACCGTGAGTTGAATTAGGGCTCAACCCTTTTGCCTTAACAGTTATATTAACTCCGCTATCAATTTGAGCTAGATCTATGAGGTCGAAGACAGAGCACCACGGGCTTGCCCGTGGGTGAATGAACCCAGTGTCGACCACTTGTAACCATAAAGTAAAATATTAAAATACAAGTGCCGACAATGGTTCCTGAACTTG
>Ga0114957_1004625_pt1 | contig 11750 bp, 10 predicted proteins | sample BantaG_FD_87175 | JGI IMG/M metagenome (GOLD analysis project Ga0114957, IMG submission 87175) | Marine algal microbial communities from Bantry Bay, Ireland - BantryBay_4 metaG | ecosystem: Host-associated > Algae > Red algae > Unclassified | place: Bantry Bay, Ireland | collected 2014-11-21 | reverse complement strand
CTGAGTGTAGGATTATTAACGATACTCAGCATTCCTTCTGTAATCGACTGAACTGAGTTAGGATCAATTAATAATGCTGCATCACCGGCTACTTCGACCATTGAACTCACATTGGAAGTGATCACAGGCACCTCAACAGCAAACCCTTCCAATATTGGTATTCCAAATCCTTCAAAAAGACTGGGATAAATGAGTGCTATTGCATTAGAAAGTAATATACTTATGCTCTTGTCTGTATTCTGGATGTGAATAATATCTGAAGCAAATCTAGCCTCGGTTATTGCACGTTGAATTGGTTGACTCTTCCAAGCAAGTTTACCTATAATTAATAACTTTGTATGGTGTTCAGACTTTGTTTTGTATTGATCAAATGCTGCAATTAGTCTCACTACATTTTTTCGTGGATTGAGCGATCCGATATAAACAAAGTAGTCTTCACCATGAGTTAATGACTTATCTTCTTGATCTGATCTCTTGAGTGATGTACTATTGCCAGCAACTACAATTTTATCCGAAGGAATTCCATAGGTAGACTTAATATCATTTGCCGTAGCTTGAGAGACTGCAATAATACTATCAGCTCTCTGATGGAAGAGTGGAGCATACTTTCTTAAATAGCGAAGATGATGCTTATAGTTATGATCATTGAAATGCTCAAATGCAAGGTCATGACTAACCATTACTGTAAGCACCTTGGATGTTAGGCTTACATATCCATCAGGTGAGAAGAAGATATCTATTTTATCTTTACGAAAACGGCGAGGTAGCATAACGTCAAACCATAATCGCCAGAGTAAAGGGTGTCTAGCTTGTGGAGCCACTACATGCGGAACGACATTGTCTCCATAAAGGTATTGGGTATCATATGCTCTATCAAAGTAAAGATGAAAGGTGTCTTCTGGATGGTCTCGTACCATGCGTTGTAGAGTCTCTGACAGATACCTAGCGATCCCTTCCTTTACTCCTGGCAATAATAATCGTGCATTGACTCCTATATTCATCTGATGGCAAAGTAAGTAAATTATTACGTGACTATCCCACTTAACTCATGGTCTAGTCTGGGAGCTATTACATTCCAACTATATTTTTCCATTTCTTGTTGTAATTTTTCGATTTCATCTTGAGATGATGGTGTTGACATCAACTGAAGTTTGAGCTTAGCGTAATATTCGTCATCACTTTCGTAAAAATAATATGGGTACTGTGATGGATCTAGGTGCTCAACGAAGGCTAAACGCTTTGGCAATAGTGGAATACAGCCTTGATTGATTGCCTCTACAGCTGAGATACCAAAGAAGTCTTGATTACTTGTGACAGGTATGTGAGTGCAACTTTGTACTAAGTCTTTATACTCCTCTTTTGATTCAATATATCCAGAATGTACAATTCTATCTTTTAAATTTTCTAGACTAAGCTTGAATACTTGAGGCACCTTGGATGTTGCACTTCCAAGAATTACTAATTCAAATTGTACACCTTCATTTGCGAGTTTAATAAGTGAATTAAAGAATAACTCTGGATTCTTATCATATTCCCATCGATGATTCCATAAAATTCTTGGTTTTATTTTATTTACCCTCTGAGGTAATACTATGTCACGTAAGTTGCCTGTATCTATTCCGATACCTACTACAGCTGACTTGGCTTCAATTTCGTTGATTGTAGCCATAGACCTATAATCAGGCATCTTTGAGATAAGGTCTCTAGCGGCTTTAATGAAACTCTGTTTATGATACTCAGAATTAAAAACTACTCGATCAGCTACTAATGCAGAGGTATAGTTGACAAATCCATAGTGATGATCTCTTCCTGTTTGGGTGTCACTATCGGTTGGGCTCCATGGATAAGTCAATTGGTTTTCATGAAAATAAACTAACAACGGTAAATCACGATATTTTGGATCAAGTAATGACTTGAGTAATCCTGCATCTAAGAGATCAGTTGTCATGATTCCTAGATAAGTCTGTGAGCTCTCATTGAGTTGTCTAGCTAAGTGGATGGCTGATCCGTACATTCTCCACTTCCAATACTTATCTGGAAGTGAGTAGGTCTGCCATAGAAATTTGGAATGGTACTGATATTGAGTTGCCCAATATTGATGACTTCCTCCATGGAATGGTGACAATAGCGCAAACCTTGATTTATTCTGAGTCATTTCACGCTAAGATACTCTAGTTTATACTCTTCAAATACTTGTGCTAAACCTAGGTCATAATCTTAGCTCTTTGAATTAAGTTTGATGCTAGAGTTGACGAATTTATGACAATACCACATAAAGTAAAAACAGGTAATGACACTTTGATTGTCATTACCTGCCTCCGGTCTTTGGGATAAGAAATTCTAAGATACCGACTTGTGTTGGTGTCTTTGAGATTGCAAACGTACAGCTAATTATTAACATATTACATTTTTTAGTAATATGTTTTCAATTTTGACTACTTAGAGATATTCTTTTTACTACTTTAGTAATCAAAAAGGACTTCTACAATGCAAGCACATACTGCCTCTATGCTCTATGCCTTCGGACTAATCAGTCTTGGAGTCTATATGTTTACTACATTCAGCACACCACGGGTAGAGATCATCTATTATATCCTATCTGGAGTGATGATGCTAGTACTCAACACTAATATCAGTTATAAGGTTAAAAATCCTTATTACTTTATTACAGTAGTATCAACTCTTATAACTGGCTATGTTGGGATAAGAGCTTACTCTTATTTGAGTGAGGATTACCTCCCTTGGTATGGGCTATTAGGAGTATTATTTATTTTAGGTGTATTTGTATGTACGGTGCTAGTGATCAACAGACCAAAGTCGATCAACTAATCTTGGTTATGTAAAATGCTTTAGCATTCGTATTTCTTCATTTGTCAGAAATCTAGACCAACCTCGTGGTAATCCCTTCTTAGTTAGGCCAGCGTAGTATATTCGATCAAGTCTTTGCACGGTATATCCAAATGATTCAAAAATCCGACGTACGATTCTATTACGGCCGATGTGGACATCAATGCTAATTTTATATTTATCGGCTCTATCTACATAGTTTATTCGATCAACTGGTACTGGACCATCTTCGAGGGTAATCCCATTCCTTATCTCTTCTACGTGCTTCGCTGTCACTTGTTGCTCTAAAGTGATGATATAAGACTTGATGACATTACTGCTTGGGTGTGAGAGTTTTCTAGCAAGGTCGCCATCGTTTGTAATTAATAACAGCCCAGTTGTGTTCCTATCCAATCTTCCAACTGGATAGACTCTATCAGTTACTTTTTCTTTGACCATATCCCACACTGTCTTTCTCCCTCTGTCATCACTCAAGGTAGTCAAGACATTTTTGGGCTTGTTGAGGAGGAGGTAAGTATGATTTATAGTTGGTTTGATTAGTTTGCCTTGGTAGACAATCTTATCGTTACTTGTCACCTCAAATGCTGGCTCAAGATGTACCTTCCCGTTAACAGTAATCTTTCCTGCTTTAATCAGTTCGGCAGCCTTTCGCCTTGAGCACACTCCAGAGTGTGCAACGTACTTATTGAGTTTGTATGCTTTAGCCATATAATGAGATAACTATCTGAAGGGTAATAAAGACTTGAAGGTAGTGTTAAAAATCAAGGTCCATTGATTGGTCTTCGTTGATCTTAGATGAAGCTTTCATAAAGCTCAGAGCTTGACTTTCGCTTTCTGCAAAAGGATCGGTAACAATATCGCCAAAGGTATTGAAGCCACCTTGGTATTCTACAAATTTTACAAAGTCTGGGATAAAGCTGAGTTTCACTGTTTCTAGGGCACCATTTCTATGCTTGGCGACTATAATCTCAGCTAGGTTACCAGCTGGGTCATCTTCGGTAAATCCATAGTAACTTGGTCTATAGATAAATGTAACGATATCCGCATCTTGCTCGATGGCTCCTGACTCTCTCAAATCTGATAACATCGGCCTCTTATCACCTGACCTTGATTCTACTGCTCTTGACAGCTGCGATAAAGCTATCACAGGGACACTCATCTCTTTGGCTAGACCTTTAAGGGCTCTCGATATCATAGAAATTTCTTGTTCCCTATTCCCATTTTTTTTACTTGGACCAGCCGACATTAATTGGAGGTAATCAATAACTACAAGTTGTATGTTATGCTTTTGCTTAAGTCTTCTCACCTTTGCCCTGAGTTCAAAAATATTGATTGAAGGAGTATCATCAATAAAGATTGGAAGGTCTGAGAGTTTCTCTACTGCCCGTTGGAGTACTGGCCAATCAGGATCTTCCAACTTACCTGATCTGAGTTTACTTGAATCTAACTCTGATTCCATAGCGATAAGTCGTGATGTCAGTTGCTTACCACTCATCTCGAGTGAAAACACAGCTACACCCTGTCCATCCTCTGCGGCATTCTTAGCGAGAGAAAGTGTAAATGCTGTTTTTCCCATACCAGGTCTAGCAGCTAGTATGACCAGATCAGATTGTTGCCAACCGTTGGTCAACTTATCCAAGCCATCAAATCCTGTAGTTACTCCTGTTAGTCCATCTTCTTTTTTAGAAATTTCGTCGATCTCATCAAGTACTTGCGGTGCCAAGATTGAGACTTTCTGGAATCCTGTGTTGAGATTCTTGTCAGTAATATCGAATAGCTTAGACTCAGCTTCATCCATGAGCTCAAGTACATCCTTGGCGTCTTCAAATGAATCTCTGATTGTATCAGTTGATATTCTGATCAGCTCACGCTGGATAAATTTTTGAGTAAGAATCCTTGCGTGGTATTCCACATTGGCTGCAGATGCTATCTTCTCAGTCAACTGGACTAAGTAGCTAATACCACCAATATCTTCTATTTTTTGTGCCTTGATCAATGCCTCTCTTACTGTAAGAATATCTATCGGCTTCTGGAAGTTATAGAGAGACTCCATCACAGCATAGATTTCATTATGTGCTTGCACGTAGAAAGTCTCAGGCCGCAATATTTCTGAGACTAGGGACATCGCATCCTTATCAATCATAATGGCACCAAGAACCGCTTCTTCTAATTCTATAGCCTGTGGTTGTACTTTACCATAGAGCATAGGATCAATATCTGTGAAGGTCTTCTTGTTATCTTTATATTGCTTTGCCATTAGATAGAGTGATAGATACTATGTAAGATTATCAATGTATGATATTACAAAAAAGTTTCAATTGTATATCAAGCTTACGAAGTTACAAGATTTATATTTGAATCTGAATTGACACATTCCACATCTGAATTGGGAAAACTTGTTGGTAAGTCATCTTTGGGGAGATTTAGCATTTCAACATAATATAGAGCTCCTATTTTATGGAAGTCTAAAAAAGAGAACAGGCCATACAGTAAACTGTATGACCTGTTAGTATCTTTTCGATTATGAAATCTCGATCTTATTTTGCAAGAACAACATTGAGCTTTTCTTTGATCATCTCAATAAGACCTTTCTGGTCATTTATTGCCTCTTCACTCATCTGTTGATTATCAATATTTGTAATAATGTTGTCTTCAGCTTCAACTATTTTCTGTTCATAATCAGCAATCTGCTCGTGGAGTTTTTGATTTTCTTTTTTAAGTTTTTCAAGAGATTTCTCCAATGATTTAAGATTATTTTCTTCTAACTCTAACTCATCTTCAATGACTAATTTTTGAGTTAATTGTTGATACTTTCCAAGCAAACCATTGATATCCACAATTGCGTCTTCTGAATTATCAGATCCCAAAAACATCATTCCGTCATCAAAAAATACTGATGTAATTGTCATTCCGTTTCCTTCTGTAACCATCATGTAAAGATTTAGGTCCTTTGATGATATTGTCGGCATTTTCGCTTCATTAGTTTCCCATGTATAGGACTTACGGTTATACTTTGTTTTTTTGCTGTATTCTTTCATAAGTTCTTTCCATGCATCTTCAGCATGCTCAGCAGTGGCATCGACATGCTCTACAACAAATGCATTTTGAGTCCCAAATGAACCTGCAACTTTTTTCTCACTAATCTGAGTCAAACCTGATACTATCATCATAAAGATGATTCCGAGAGTAAATATGGATTTCATATAGATATTTGTTTAGACTAGGTAAAAAAAATGTTTTGTATTGGAAATAGACTTATTTCTCTACTAGCTCAACACTTCTGTCGATCAATCTAAATCCATTTCCATGAATATTCACTATCTCTAAGTCTTGATCCTTAGCGAGGTACTTTCTCAACTTAGTTACGAATACATCCATACTTCTCGCTGTGAAGTAGTTGTCTTCTCCCCAGATTTTAGTAAGCGCTACACTTCTTGGCAGCACATCATTCTTATAAATGCAGAACAATCTTAAAAGGTGTGCTTCTTTTGGCGAAAGCTTATCTAATTCCTTAGTGGTATTAGGATCATATGTCAACTCTCTAAGAGGGTAATTGAAGTGAAAATTTCCAAGTTCGAATTCCTTAATATCCTCACTTGGATCAGCTTTTTTACCAGATCTCTTGAGTATTGCATGCACTCTGAGTAAAAGTTCCTCCGAATTAAACGGTTTAGTGATGTAATCATCAGCACCAATTCTAAATCCTTCTACGATATCTTCCTTGAGTGTTTTTGCGGTCAAGAAAATAATTGGCACATCCGAATTTTTCTCTCGAACTTCCTTAGCCAAAGTAAATCCATCTTTCTTGGGCATCATGACATCAAATATGCACAGGTCATATTGTCCCTTATTAAATGTTTCTAAACCTTGTTCGCCATCAGTGGCTAGGGTGATATCAAAATCATTCATTTCTAAATATGATTTCAACACATCTCCAAAGTTTCTGTCGTCCTCTACTAAAAGAATTTTTTGTGAATTTGTCATTAGGTAATTATAATTAAGTTTGGGGTTATTTCTTTAAGTTTGAAATGTTAAAATAGCTTTCTTACTCTTAAGATGGTAAAAGTTACACTTGGTCACTTTGGTTGAGAGGAATTTTTAAAATAAATGTACTCCCCTTACCTATTTCACTCTTCACTTTTATCTCTCCATTATGAGCATCCACTAGGGCTTTAACATAACTCAGACCTAAGCCAAAACCCTTCACATCATGTCTATTACCAGTATGAACGCGATAAAACTTATCAAAGATATGTTTCACCGACTCTTTAGTCATTCCTATTCCTTTATCTTGAACAGAAATTTCTATGGTCTTGCCTACATTACGAGTACTGACAGTGATTTGCGGCTTCTCTGGCGAATACTTCTCTGCATTGTCAAGTAAATTATGAATAATATTAGAAAGATGATTTTGATCGCCTTGTATTTCAGCAATCCCAGCTGTTAGATGAGTATCAATTGTTCCATCTTTTAGTTCAACTTTAAGTCTTGAGTTTTCTACTGCACTCATTATTGTTTCATGAACATTGACTTCTATAAGATTTAAGTCAAATTCTTTTTTATCTATTCTAGCCATTTGAAGAACCTTCTCTACTTGATTCAACATCCTGGTATTTTCTTGTTTGATAATCCCTGTGAAACGCATAATCTTATCCTGGTTGCCAATAATAGTAGGACTGAGGATAGAGTCCGATGCTAGTGATATCGTAGCAATCGGTGTCTTAAATTCGTGTGTCATATTATTTATAAAGTCAGTCTTCATCTCTGACACCTTTTTTTGCCGAAATACAACTATCATCGTATAAATAAAGCAAAAAGCAATTAAACCTGTGAATAAGAGAGAGAAAACTAAGGGCAGTACAATTGATGATAAAATGAATGATCTCTTTGATGGAAAATTAATCTTGAGAGCACCCACTTCTAACTCTGGAGTGTCAAAAAGTTGAATACTATAGGGTGTATTATACAATATTTCGTCATAATCAGTTTCAGCCTCTGATGATGCCCCAACACCAACAGTTGCAACAAAGTTACCGTTGAGTGATGTGAAGTCTGCATCTCTCATCGAATAGACTCCGTAGTCATAATCAAGTAAGAGCCCTCGACTATCGAAGGCATGCTTAATATATATATCTAATTTTTCTAAGTTAATATCTTTGAGCTTAGACTCTGGATCAAGCAAATATGGGATACTTGAGAGTTCATAATTTCTGAGACCAGCCGACCAACTTTCGTTTGGCTTTTTAAGATATTGCTTTATGGCATCATTTCCTTCTTTGCCAAAGAGTTTCCCATTTTTATTTTTAAGGATTTCGAGAGTTACAGTTTCTGCATCTTCTTCAAGTTGTTTTTTGACTTCTCCAAGAGCTTCATAGACCTTGACATCAAATTTTTGATCATCTAATTTGAATTGCCAATTCAAATACAATAGTTGAATAGCAGCGATACCAAACATCGCTGCTCCCATCAAACCAATTATTATCCAAATTGCTCTCTTGTTCATAGACTAATTACTCAAATGGTAAACATTTCTAACAATGGATTGAATCCAAACTCTTTTAATTTAAATGTAAATTAACTCATTAACGGTATACGTGGATATTTCTAGTTATATTTAAACAATAAACATTTCAGCTGATGCAATATAGAATATTTCTCCTAGTCATAATGCTCCCATTCATTGGACTAAGCCAAATCAATCAATGTGGCAACCTCTTGATAGAGGCAAAAATGGAACAAAAGCACCCAGGATACATGGATGCAATCGTTCAAACTCTTCTCAATGCTCAAGAGAGAACGACATTGAGAGATGGAGATACATTGACAATACCTGTCGTTGTGCATGTGGTTTATAATTCTCAAGCTGAGAATCTCTCAGATCAACTTATTGCTGATCAAATGGAAGTCCTCAATCAAGATTTTTTAAGAACTAATCCAGATGCTTCAAATACAAGAAATGTATTCCTCGATGTAGCTGGCACTGCAAATATTCAATTTAGATTAGCAGATACTGATCCTAATGGGCAACCGACTTCAGGGATTACAAGAACTGAGACTAATGTTTCTTCGTTTATTGACTTTGATATTACATTATATCTACAAGCAATCGCGGAATGTGGAGTAGACATTTTTGACCCCGAGTCAATAGAAGAAAACATCGACTGCATTAACGAATTACTCAACATTGATTTAGATCAGATGAAGAGTAGCGACACAGGAGGCATTGATCCTTGGAATGTAGATCGCTATCTCAATATTTGGGTTTGTAATATGTCAATCGACCTTGGTGGTATGCAATCACCTTTTATACTTGGTTATGCTTATCCACCGATGGAGGCTCCTAACTGGCCAGAAGATGAATTGCCTGAAAATCTTGATGCTGTGGATGGAGTAGTCCTTCACTACGAAGCTGTTGGACCTAACAATCCGAATGTTGGCCAATTAGCTGGCACAAATGATGCAGGTCGTACCGCTACTCACGAAGTTGGACACTACCTTGGACTGAGGCATATCTGGGGCGATGGTGATTGTACTGCAGATGACTTCATCGATGATACCCCTCTTGCTGGAAGTAACTCTCAGTCAACAGATGCAAACTCAGTACCTAATTGTCAAGACTTACACATTAAGGATAGTTGTGCTAACGACAACTTACCGGACATGATAGAAAATTATATGGACTATAGTATCGAAAGCTGCCAAAATGCATTTACTGAAGGACAAGTAGACTTGATGAGAGCAATGTTACTGGGACCTAGAGCTACTCTTCTTGAGAGTAATGTATTTACCAACACACCTGATCTCAACTCCCTATCAATCAATCTTTATCCTACACAGACAAGTGGCATTATTAACATGAGTTCTATACCAGAAGCAGACTGGTCTTATGAAGTACTTGGGATAAATGGTGTAATTTACACTCAGAGTACTCACACCTATGATAATATAATAGATATCGGTTCATTGAATGCGGGTATCTACTTGATTCAACTTATTGAAGGTGAAAGATTAAGTGCAATTCGAATATTTAAGCACTAAATTGTCAAAACGTTGCATGGCACTGAAGTTTTGTAAATGAATGTCCTTATTAAGCCAATTTCAAACCATTGTTAACTCAATGTTATGTATCCGAACACTAATGTGCTAGTTTTATGGTCGATTATTTTTAATTTATCACTCTATGTACAGAATAATTCAATTGTTCGCTCTGACCTTTTGCATCAACCTTTCCTTCACTTATGGTCAAACTACAACTCCATTTGAAACTTGGTCAGTAGTAGAAGTAGGTTATGATGTTGGGAAAAAGATAGATATAAAAGCTAATTATCAATTGCGACACTCATATTCAGATTCAACGAGATTGGAAAGGCATTTTGGAGAATTTGGTGCTTCGTACAAAATCATTAAGGGGCTCAAGGTCGGAAGCGTCTTCAGAATTGGTAAGGACAGAAGAAAGCAAACGTTTAACCCATTTAACAGAATAGCATTTTTTACTCAATATGACCACGATATCAAAAGATGGAACCTCAAGTACAAGATTCAGTGGCAACATCAAACCAAAACTGTCAAAGAAAAAGCTCGAATAGTTGATAAACTCCGTCTCAGATTCCAAACTGATTACAATATTAGGAAGTGGAAGTTTGACCCATCCTTTGCCGTAGAATACTTCATTGCGAATAAAGAGTTGACTGAATATCAAGGTGAGAAATTTAGATTCACGCTGGGTACACAAAGAGAGATTATAAAGAATCTTGTTGTCAAAGGAGCATATCGAATGGAATTTGGTACTGGAGTGGAACCTGAAAATCTTGCAATAGCACAACTCGAACTGAGTTATTCATTTTAAGTATGTCGGAAACAATACAACAATTAGAAAAAACGCTAAGTCAAATTAGGCCAATCTCTCTTGAAGAGATGAATAGTGTTGCTCTTATGAAGCGTCTAGATTCTAAATTTGTCTTGTCTGTCAATAGGCTAACAGAACTCTTAGATAGAATAAAAGACGACTACACTGTATTGACTATCAATAATGAAACAATCTTCAATTATCGAACTACATACTATGATAGTGAAGACCTAGATACTTACACTGACCACTTACGTGGAAAATTGATTCGCCATAAAGTTAGGATTCGAGAGTACATCAATACAAATGTCAGTTACTTCGAAATCAAGAAAAAGCAGAACAGTGGTGTTACTGATAAAGTCAGAATAAAGACTAGAGAGATTGACACAAAACTACAAGATAAACAAGGAGCATTTGCCGAAGAGCATTTGCCTGGCATAGAAGCTGGTACTTATAGCAAAATACTGACTAATACCTTTAATAGGATAACGCTTGCTAATCCAAGAAAAAAAGAAAGAGTAACTATAGACTACAACCTTGCATTTGATGATGATTCTAAAACAGAAACATTTTCAAATCTTTGTATAGTAGAGATTAAACAACCACGGATAAATAGGTTTACTCCAATATTTTTACAATTAAAATTGATGGGAATTAGACCTTTGCGTATAAGTAAATACTGCTTAGGTGTATCCAGCCTAAAAGATGTGATGTCTAATCTCTTTAAATCTAAAATGAGATTAATAAAAAAAACAATAAACTGAGATGGAAATATTTGAAATTCCCTTTTACGATGATGACTTTGCAAAGTTAGCCTTTAGGTACTGCCTTAATTTTATTTTTTCCTTCATCCTAATTAGAGGTATTTACTATTCCACTGCTAAGAGGAAAGACTATCTCTTTACCTACTTTATGATTAGTACGGTAGTGTTTTTGATTTGCTTTACATTGAAGAAATTTGAACTTGGCTTAGGAATGGCACTTGGTCTCTTTGCTATCTTCGGGATATTGCGATATCGAACAGACACCATCCCAATTAAGGAAATGACCTATCTCT
>Ga0114957_1004624_pt1 | contig 11751 bp, 20 predicted proteins | sample BantaG_FD_87175 | JGI IMG/M metagenome (GOLD analysis project Ga0114957, IMG submission 87175) | Marine algal microbial communities from Bantry Bay, Ireland - BantryBay_4 metaG | ecosystem: Host-associated > Algae > Red algae > Unclassified | place: Bantry Bay, Ireland | collected 2014-11-21 | reverse complement strand
CCCTGGGCTTTGCCGTGATCCTCTCCTCCCGTTGGGGGAAGGCTGGGCTGTGGGTCGATTTCCGGGGCAGTTCCTTCGACGGACCGAGCTGATCAAGAGGTCACTTCGGCCAGACGACGAACCCACGTGGTGGTGCTCAGAACCGCTACATCGTTGTGGATCATTCGCGTGGTCCGCGAGGAATTCAATTCGAGCCCGTTTTGCCACACAATCAAAACCACCATGTCTGCAACGGCTCCTGCTTGCCAACCTCAGCAGTGGAGCCTGTACACGTTGAATGTCGGCATGAAACAAGTGTGCCTTTTTGAAGGATAACCGTGATTGCTGACAACCCCGAGGGCGACCAATGATCTGTCGCATTTGAAGCAGGGACCAACCGTGACCGACATTTCTCTTGCAAATCCAGAAGAGCAGGTACACTGGCTTCTTACTAGGCGCGTCTGCAGCATATCTTCGCCCACAATTGGCACGTTGCCACCGGTAGCCCCCTTGACTGGCCAACTTCCACGTACTGTGCGAATTGGCATGTGGCATGCCCCTTGGGGGTTTACTTCCGCATTGTTCATGTTTTATTGTTTGTTTGGTTGCCTGTCCTATCTGTCTGCCGGCACCGAATACGATCGGTTGAGATCGGACGGTCGATCGACCAGTGCTCTCGTTTGCACTAAATCACCCTGGTTCCGGGGTCGCCGTCGTGGGCACCACCCGGCTCCCCATCGGATGCCTTTCAACAAAAGTTCTTTCTTCTTCGCCGCGTCGGCGGTAAAACTCACTTTCTTGCGTGGCTACGGTCGGTCCCAATACACTGGAAAATGAACCAAAGCTATTAATACCACACCGTCCTCTCCCCCATTCTACCCCCACCGGCACCGGTAGCGGCTGGACACTACAAAGAACAAGGCATGCAGACAACCAAGAGCGGCTATCGACAGCACGTCACCCAGCATCGGCCTCGTGGTTCCCAATCGGCCAGCGACCACCATTGCAGCCTCTCTGCCTCCTTGCGTCCTTGTGGCGGTCGGAGGTCCCACACTTGGAAGGGGCGTGGCCCATCAGCTGGGAAGAGCACACTCTTGGGGGCCGTCGCAATATATCCCGATCCGGCCAGCAAGGGAATAACCTGTCCAGATCTCGGTGATATTAGATTCGGTCGGGGGCGGGGCTTTTCCCCTGTGGTTTTACCAGGTTTGTTACTACTTGTTTGAACTTTTCGCTTCGGAGGGATTTATCTGTTTGGCGCATTTGGGGCGGCTACTTTTGCCGCCGGCGTTTGGGTTGGGAGGGGTTATTGACCGTGGGGACGCCGTCCCCGTTGCCGTTTGATGAAACCAACTGTGCTTTTGACTACAATTCCCCCCTGCGCTTTGCCGTGATCCTCTCCTCCCGTTGGGGGAAGGCTGGGCTGTGAGGCGATTTCCGGGGCAGTTCCTTCGACGGACCAAGCTGATCAAGAGGTCCCCTCGGCAAGACGACCAACCAACGTGGTGGTGCCTAGAACCGCTACAATTTCTGGTAGAGCAGCAGGGGATTCCGGCCGTTGCCACGCCCGTACCGGGTAGCCGGTTCCCCGATCGTCTCTGTTGGTTCATGAATTAAAGGCGACGTGGATCTCCGCGTCGGTCTGTCTTGGATTACCGCCCGGCCACTACGATGACGTCGTCGCCCGACCTCGCCATGTTGGAAGCGATCGCTAGCGCCATGCCGGCGGGTACATCCGCGGTGAACCCAGCGGTCGCTGCGACAGGGGGATCCGCGGGGGGATCAGGGATTTCCTTCACTCCGCCTCGGCCATTGGCGGACCTCGTGAGCAAAACGGTACGGCGGGTCTTGCCGGGGGCTGATGCCTTTCTTCCTCGACGTCACGACGAAAGGACTGGATTGGTGGATCAAGATAGAGGATCGGCGACGCCTCTGGCGATGGCAGATCTGGACACGGCGCTGTCGACGCTCCGCGAGTCCTTATTGACCGACGTTTCTCAGGTCATCGCGGCGAGCCCCGCGGGCTCTGCTCAAGATCCCCCCTGCGAGATTTACCCGTGGACACACGGAAGAGCGACAGAAAGGGAAGTCACGGCGTTACTGTAGTCCCTCGTCGTCATCGTCGTCTACATCTTCCTCGCCGTCACAGGCGACAACCGATATTGACGACAACCGCGTGGGGCGCAAAGCGGGGTCCGGCTGGTTGGCGGTCCTCGAGTGCCCGGACGATCGCTTCGCGGGCGTCCTGGACTACTGATCGTACCGCCTACGGAACCGTCACTCGACCTACGGGGCGTCGCAGGCCCGAAAGATGGGACGGAAGGCCAAGAACATGAAGGTCTTCTTCGGGGGTACCCCGATGTTTAACGGGAAGGAACCTCTCAAGGAAATTTTGTGGCTCCGAAAGTTCGTCAAGGCCTGCAATGACAACGACGTGTCCGAGGGGAAGGGTTTGTACCTGATTCCCAACTTCCTCGCGGGCGACGCTGAGGCGCGGTTCACTCGGAACCTACCGGGATCGCATATCGCGGGCCCTCAGAGGTCGCTTGGGTCCTTCCCCGCGGAGGTCGATTGGTTGTTGTCGACCTACGCGGAGCCGCACACTTTGGGGCTGGCGCTGGACAAGTTTAGCCGGGCGGCGCCCGCGGACAACGAGGGGGTGGACGGCTTCTCGATACGCCTACGGAGCCTCGCCGATCTTTGCGACAACATCCACTCCGCGGGGACGATGAAACTGTGCTGCTCTCAGGCCTATCAAAATACCTACGGACGGATGCCTTCGTGTAAAACTCGGCGCAACGAACCTACCAGCAATTGTCGACCTACTGGAAGTATCGGGCCGCAAAGGACGTCATGGCGTTGGCTAGCCGAGGGTCCCTCGGGGAATTATCGGGGAAAGCACAGACGTTGACGGGGCCCATAGGCCTCTCGGTCAACCAGCTCCACTCCTCGAGGAAGGAGGACGACACTGCGTCCCACGACACGGTCGCGGTGCTGCCGTCGGAAACTCCGGGGTTTCGAACGACCGGAGCAGCGCCCTACCCTCGGCCGGAGGCCCCGACGGGTCCCCCGTCGTGCTGCATGGGTTGGACGCTCGGACACAGGATCCCTGATTGCGAGATTCTGACGTAAAAACAGCGGGACCTCGTGAAAGCCTAGCGGAGCACCATCCTTCGACGGACGAACGCGGGGGCGGGCGCCGCCCCGGATTGAAACTCCGTCGTGGCCGTGCTGTAGGACGACCTGTTGGGCGGCGCGGAGTCAACAAGGACGGCAGGGGGGGACACTCCGCCCGTGGCAATCCCGGCCGCGGGGCGCCGCAGGGCGAAAAACACCTAGGGGGGGTGGCTCCGCCATCCCCTTCATTCCCTTCTGTCCACCCCAAGTCCCTGGTCGCCTCCCGTCACGTCACGTTTTCGTCCTTGGGGGTGACCGCGACGTGGCCTGTCCCTGCCTGATGCCACTGCCGTCGTGAGCGATACCGCCTGCGGTTCAAGGGGACGCTGTTGCTGCTACGAACAGAGAATTTTGAGATTAGCGCGTCGTACCAGTTGGCGCCGTGGCAGAGCCTCATCCCAACGAGGGCGGAGGTCGGCGCTGGATCCAGCGTGATCCGCGCGAATATGTCGCCTGAGGGGTGGACCGAGTATGCATTGCGGGCGCCGCCCCGGACCCAAGTGAGTGGCGCCTCGGGGCAGCTGCTCAAGGTGAACGCGGAGGTGTCGCTGACCATCTACGTCGAACGGACCGCCAAGGATTATGAGTTCCTCAGGTTTAAGGCATTGTCAGTACCGCTCATCCTCGGACGGGACTTCCAGTGCAACTATTTCTGATCCCCAAATTTTGTCCTGGGGGACAGATACTGACATGCGGACCGACTCTCTCCACCAATGAGATGCGCCCCTGGGACTGACTTGGTGCCCCTGATTGCTTACATGTGCCCATCCAGCCTGCAAAACAACATCAGCTTCTCTTTTTTTCTGCACTTCTGGCCAGGCGACAGTAGAAAATCTCAAGATCTCGCGTAGGCAGCCGGCTCCATGCCAAGAGGGTTAGATCAAGCGGCAACAAACAGTGAGTTCTGGTGAATGCAAGGTCCTGGCACCGAATGCGGGCTTTCTATTGGCTTAAATGCCTTCTTATTGCCGTTTTAGACCAATAGAGTGCTGTTATTCACAGTCAGTCTCTGTCTCTGTCCCCCAGGACAAAACTCGGGGATCAGCAATACGTGGACACCATCTCCCCCAAGACGCAGACGATCAAGCGGGACGATGGCACGTCCACGGTAGCGATGCGGAGTCGTACGGGGAACACGCGGCCCGCGCCCCAACGTCTAGGAAACAAGCCGAAGGCCCAAGTTGGGGGTATTCGGCTTCGACAAGGGGTAACTGTGGGACCGCAGTGCATCCAGGCGGTCCAAGTGTGCTGCAAAGTAAAGGGCGTCCACCTGGTACGGGAACGCCCCGTCCAAATGAGCCGAGGAAAGGTGCTGTTGCACAACGCCGTCGCGGAGTTCTCCCCCGACACCAAGCGGTCCCTCAACCTGACAACATCTGGGATGTGCCGGTGCACCTAACCAAGGGGTACGTCGTCGGAGCCGCAACGGCCTACAATGGACCACTGCACGTCGTCGAGGAGGAAGAGGAACCGGGGGCGGTTCTAACGATGGGGGTGAATTTCCGTGACAAGCCCGACGAGGGTTTCAAGACGGGCCGGAAGGCCGGGGAGGGGATCCACGAGGGAAAATCCCCGCCTCACCCGCCGGATAAGACGTGTTCCAAGCCGAAGGTCCACTGGAACGGTGTCCCCGGTACGCTCCGCGGTGCCGTGGACGACCTTCTCGAGGAGCATGAGGCGCTGTGGGCGGGGCAACTCGGCAAGGTGGACGTCACCCCGCATCGGATCGAGTTGACCCCCGGGGAAAGGCCAAGGCGGGCCAAACCCTATCGGGAGAAAAGTGCTTCGAGGGACATCATCGCTAAGGATGTACAACGACAACGAAACATCGGAGTTATCGAGCCCTCGAGTCACCACCGAGAGCCGCAGATTCGTCGACCGGGGCTGCAGGAGCTGGCGGCACGCCACAATCCGTCGCGTCCTGGGGGCTGCAACCGGGAGCAGTCGCGCCGATCGCGCCGTCGAACGGCACGTCGCGGCGTCGCTGTACAACCGGAGCAGATGGCTTCGAGAGATCTGCGTCACGGGTTGGCGAGCGACGTATTTGAGTAAAGCGGCCACGTAGTGACGGACCGGGGGGCCGTGTGGAGAAGCGCGGCGCCGCGAACCGGGCTCGGAGCCGACGGTATGTGCCGCAGAACAGATTGGCCAGCACGGGCCAGCGCTGGCGTTGTCGGTGGCACTCCGGTCGCGCTGCCAATCCCGATATGTCCTTCGTCACCACCGGACAGATGCAAAGCCGAGCGACACGCGAGGCATTCATTAGACGGTCTGCTTGCACCGAGAGAACCAAACGCACCGGGAACACAGAGGGTGTCGGTTGCCGCCGGACACCGGCGGACGAAAAACCTCTGCACCATAGCAGTTCCGATCGAGCTGGCCACTAACCCCGCCGACACCTCTAAATGCATGCGGACACGTAAGCGCCGCACGAAAGGGCGCCGGACGGACCAGAAAAAGCACCCATCGGCAGCATTCGCAACAGGGGCTCCAGCTGGCCCGCCAAGATCGTCACCATCACTGCAGGCTTCCAAAGTGAGCGATGTCGGGCTCACAGGCGTCTGATTCGGGAAAAAGCGAGGCCCTGTCATCTGGGCCGGTCCAACCATCTCCACAAGGGTGGCAGGGGCGCGGGGAGTCGGTGACCTCGACGGTCTTCGGACGGCCGCGAAGGACTGCAACTGCTGGGTGCCCGTGGTTGTCTCGGTCAGAGGTACCGCCGTCATGGCCGCGGTGTCTGCCGGGAGGGTACTCGAGTGCGCACCCCCCGTGTCGCCAGTTGTGTCGCTAAAGAGGGGGCCAACGCACTCCTCCGCAGCAGAAGCCGCGCTGTGGGATCCGCGGCGCTACCGCCGCCTCGGGTCCGTCAAAGAGAGGAAGGGGGGTAGGTGCCCCTCAAGCCTCCGGAGGTCCCAGCGGGCCGCGCAGTACAGCTGAAGTCGAGGTGGGCTTCGTGTGGCTGTGATAGCCCATGAAAGGCCCCATAACGGCTCCCAACCGGGCCCGGTACTGCTTCAACAGAGCACGAAACAGCAGACACCGTGAGCCAGCGAGAACAGCAGTTGTGGACTGGTCTGCGCTTGTCGAAAGACAAGGCACGGCGCCGCGGGGGATCGGCTCGCGCCGCTCGGTCTGCCGATTGTGACGCATTGCGCGACCACCGGACTCGCGCCCCTAATGTGCGGTCCTAGGGTAGTGGCAGGCGTGACCGGATCGCAGCGCGCTAGCGCACTGTCGGCCGTACACGTACCGGTGTCGGGTCAGATCTCTACTCAGCATGCCACTCAGATCCCCATCATATGTTAGTTTCTCGTTCCTGCGTCCTGCGTTCCTGGTATGTACCCGACGGCCTGCCGCAGCTGCATCGTTCTAGTGCACGAATGGCAAAGTCAGATCGTCGGGCGCCGCACTTGCGATCCCGGCCGCTAACAGCACGATCATCCCGCTGGGCTACGGTCGGCCTGCTGCAGAGTAACACCACCTCGACCGGACTCCCTTTCAGACCCCTAGCGGGCCCCTTCCTGCGACCTTAGTCCGCCCGAAAACCACCTTGACGAGCATAATTGACGTCGGGCGACGGTACGGGCAAGACCGGTGCATCCAGGCGTCCGCGCGTGCCCCCCTCTGTCGCGCGCAGTATTGGACATGCGACGCGGTGCATTCATCTTGTGCTGCGACCCTTCCCCCGGGTCAGACGCTTGTGGGCGGGCACGCACGCCGTGCATCCGCGTAGTCACGGAGAGGGGGTGCGGACGACGGCTGAGTGCTGCAGCGTGGGCACCATCCCGCGACGACGGTTTCCACTGTGCCTCCCGTCGCGCGGGGGTGGGTGTGCACTGAGCTGGGGGTGCAAAGAGTGTCTGGCATAGTGTTTGTTGGGGGGTGCTTGTGGGGGGAACTGGCGCGGATGGCCGATGTGGGGCGGCGGGGGGCGTGCATGCTGCGCCGTTTGGAAGATTGGGGGACGTCCGAGGACCGGCGAGCGTGGCGATTGCGGTATGCGGGTGAGAGTGGGTCGGGCGGGGTTTTGACCAGAAATTTGGTGGCCATTTGCATCCACTCCATGCCCACCGAGCAACAACGCGCACCAACCTGCTTGATGACACCGACCACCGCATCGTCCATCGGTTGTGTCCCTCCCCGCTTCACTTTCCTGCCCCTTGGCAGCCCTCTATCATTCTACGACGCCGCCACCCGACGTCGCTATGGGTCGCACAAAGACCCCCGCCACACGCACGCCTTCTCCGGAGCCCGTGCGGGCCCATGCTGGTAAGAGCGTCGCGAGACTCAAGGGCATGGGTGGCCAGACACGGGACGGCCCCCGCATGGACGGGTTGGCTCCGGGCATACGGGCCTCACTGGCTCTCGCGGGAGCCCGCCCTGCTGTCCGACTTGGCAACGCAGCGGCGCGAGCCAAGACCGCCACGGCAGCTGCTAGTGCGTCGGGTGCTGGCGGCGCCGACGCGGCCGCGCGCGAAGTGGCTGAGCGAGGGGCGTTGCGCTGCTCGCGAGCCGCCGCGCAGGCGCCGCCCAGCTACCCGGGCGGTGTGAAGCGCGTCCACCGCTACCGCCCCGGCACGGTGGCACTGCGGGAGATCCGGAAATTCGAGAGGTCGACGGAAACGCTCATCCCCAAGCTGCCCTTACAGCGTCTGGTGAAGAAGGTAGCGCAGAACTACCGAACGGACCTCGGCTTCCAGTCGACGGCGATTGCGACGCTGCAGGAGGCCTCAGAGGACTACCTCGTTGGCATCATGGCCGACAGCGTGATGTGCATGCTGCATGGTGGCCGCAAGACGATGATGATGAAAGATCTGCAGCTTGCGCGCCGAGTCCGCGTCCCGGACCGCGTGTGACGGCAGAGCACTTTCATGTCGCTTGGCCCTCAGTCCTCGGAGTGCTGGTAGCATGCTTTGACGACGCGCACATTCATTTTTCCATCAATTTCTTCATAACATCGGCGTCGCCTTCCGCATGCGGAACATATGCGTGGACGCCTTAAGGCTCCCCATTGCGTGGCATGTGAGGAAGACCTCCTGCTCCAACGAAAGGATGGTGGCCCAGTCGCCGCAGCGCTGCCGCACGTCCGTGCACATCTTCATGGACGACACAGCGGGGAGCAAAAGGTCGAGGCCGTCGCGGCGACTCAAAACCTTCTCCGGCACCGCACCGGGGTGAGCGGCAAGCAGCGCCGCCCGCAGGTCCACGACTGTCACGCTTGGTGGTGCATCCTGACCCTGGCGCGCTAGCAGCTCCGACACTTCTACGCCGACCGGGTGCACGGCGCTCTCCTCCGGCGCCTGCCAAAGGCAGAAGGGCAGCTTGCTTTCCCACCAGCGCAGCTGCACTAAAATGCTTTTGACGTAGGTCGAGAAGATGCTGACCTGCAGAGGCGCCCCCAGCGATGTGTCGGTGGCATGGTCAACCATCCACAGGCCGTGGACTGCCACAACCAGCTTTCGCAGCACAGCGTCGAACAAAAGCCGCTGCGCGCCGCGCCGCAGCCGGAACAAGTGCGACAGGCTGGCTCCGCCCGACGTCACAAACTTTTCGTGCGCAGGGAGCATCGTCGACAGGGATGAGAAGGGCTGCCGCCGGTGCGCAAGCACCATAGGGATCACGGATCGGGCCGCACAAGGCAGGGACCCGTCAGACGCTAACAAACCACAAAAGCACCCAGAACAAGCGACAGCAGCAGAGCTGTAAACGCAGCACCTCTTCCCCATTGTGGCGCCACGGGAGGTCACGTAGATTGCGCGGCCAGAATCGACTCAAAGAAGGAGCTCACGTACGGTACGTCAGTTGGAGCCGCACGCGCGACTGACAGGCGTCGTGCGTGAAATCGACCGAAATCGATCCACTGCCCATTGCCAACGCGGGTCAGGGCTTTCTTGCACAGCGCGCCAGCTCACTTCTCACCGGCAACCCCCGTGCGGCCACCCAGTGACCTGCCGGGCCACTGACGTGCGACAGTGGGTCCGTCTGCAGACACGCTGTGCTCGGAACAAAGGATATAGTGCTTCGGCGCCCCATTTCGGCTGCCCCGCCCTTTCGCCGTCTGACAGGTGCCTCTTGGCTGCCCCTTTGCCCCATTGGCCCCTGAGCGAAGCATCAGGACCTCCATGCTTTCAGGCAGCAGCCCACCAAGGAACGCTCGACCTCGATGCTTTCAGGACGATGCCCACCGCGTTCCGTTGCTGCCGGGCAGCAACACGACAATGCGAGCCAGGGATCACTGCCACATCTTCACAGGGAGGCGAAGCACGGCGTCGCAGCTGCCTTCTTTTTGCAACCCCGTCATGGCGGCTGCTGGCGGCGAGCTGTCTTTCGGCTCCCTCCTCCAGTCCCTTTTGCACCCGCCACGATGGGCCGCCATCTCAGGTGCCCCTATCGCACATGCAACAGGACTTTTATGCAACCTGGCTACCTCAACCGCTTTCTACAAGTTCAACATCGAGATCTAGTTGACGTCGCCCAAACTGTGCTCGCCGGGGCGGCGCATCCGCCGCCGCCTATCGGCAGCTCTTAGGGCCACGCCGGTCGCTATGCCGCGGGTCGCGGGGGCACGCAAGGTGCTGGCGACAGCATCGCACCGACCGCGGACGGCACCGGCGGGGACGCGGACGACGACGGCGGGCACTCGAGCGGCAGCGGCTCAGATACGTGCGACCACGACAAAACGGACAAGGCCACCGATTCTGACTGGACGGGCTCTGGCGGACCGTCTTCGAGTGCCTCGGACAACTCGGCGTCCATGCAGCCGCTCAGCCCCTGGGACGACGACGAGAACGCCTCCGATGAGATGCAACCCATGGACTACCACGACAAAGACGAGCCGCCGGACGTCATCACCCTCTTCGTCGAGGTGCTGCGACATCAGACGCCAGTCTTCATGCATGGTGACATGGACTACGGCTCGACACTGAGCGGTCGGGTCTTGCAATGGTTTCAAGACCTGCGAGATGCAGACGAGTCGGAGCCGGTGTTATTCGGCCAAGGAAACATTTCCGACCTCCCGCGGTATGACACCCTGTCCGAGCGGCGCGTCTTCTCTTACGTGTGTACGGCAAATGGAGGCGGAAAGGGACCCAAAAAGGCCAGCGCTTTCTACGCGACTCTGCGAGCTGTGAAGTCAGCCACTGCCGGCGAGGACCTCTTTGGGCACCGGTTCCCAAACAAGACCATGTTTTGGAAGGCCATCAGGAATGAGAAGCGGACGACGCTTCGTGCCCTCGGCTGGCGGGCCGCGCCTTTTGTCACAGCCGGCAGGACGTACCACCTGCTCGTTCGTGACGCCCTCAACGCCGCGCAGGAGCTGATGCGCCAGGCGCCTGTGGACCAGCTACAGTGGGACGCAACGGGTCCTGACTACGCCGACACAAACTATGCACATGTGTGAACGGGCCCCTTGGACAGTGCGACGTTTTTTGAGAACGAGAAGGACGTGCAGGATACGCTACCGGCTGGCACTAAGGTCTTGGGCTTGCACGCTTACTCCGACAGCACGCTTCTGACAGGGACCGGCGGTACGTCGCTTGCTTCTTATCTGTGGGTAGTCTTTTCGGGGTTTTTTGGGCTTGTGCTCGCGCCGGCCTCTTGAACCGTTGCTACGGCAAGTCCCTCACGCAACGCTCTGACAACTGTCCTTTTGCGCTGCTGTTTTGGCTTTCTGCTGCTCCCCTCTGTTACGGTCGTTGCACAGCCGTCTCCGCATACCCCGTGCAACTGTACGTGATGAACATCCGTACCAAGCGCGTCCACTGGGTGACGGTCTGATACATCCCAATGGTGCTGCACAAGTACGAGCCACGCGCCAAGGCCAAGACGTCCGCAACAAAAGCCGAACTGCTCCAGTGTTCCTTGTTCCTCATCTTCCGCCGCTGCATGGAGGCGTCCGAGGTCGGATGCTCGTTGCTCTTGGCGGACGGGACGACGATGAACATGTTGCCGCGCCTGCTGCTGAATTCATGTGACTACATGAAGAAGCGTAATTTGCTCTCACTCAAGCAGCACGGCAGCACGTGCGACTGCACGCCGTGCATGGCCGCCTCGGAGACGTTTTTGAGCCGCCGACGCCTGAACCAGCGGAAGCGGGACGTGACGGAGACCGTCTCAGCACAACTGGACGGCGCGCAGATGCGGTACGAATCGGGCAACTCCGCGGCCGTCAAGAATATCGAAGACAAGATGGGCATACACTGCAGGGAACCCGCTTTGGCAGGGTGGGCGAGACAGGGGTCAGGGTGCGAGCACCTCTACCGGGTGATCGGCTTTGACAGACTCCACGTGCGTTTCCTACTTTCTCTTGTTAGAACGCAGTGGGGATAGGGGTTGGGGGACCACGGTGAAGTGGTTGAGTGGCTTGAGCTTGTGTGTGTGTGTGCGAACGTGCTTTGTTGGTTCTCCTAAGGTTCGCCCCCCTCTCCTAACCGAGAGCACCTCTCAAATAGTCCCCACCGGCCCAAGTGCTCCCCCCTTTCGCGCCCACACCGACGCCCACGCCCTCGCACCAAATCGAATCACTCACCAAATCAAAAGCCACTAGAGCAAAGCGAAGATCAAATCCAAAACATGCCAAAAGTAACGCCCCAAGAT
>Ga0114957_1004621_pt1 | contig 11753 bp, 9 predicted proteins | sample BantaG_FD_87175 | JGI IMG/M metagenome (GOLD analysis project Ga0114957, IMG submission 87175) | Marine algal microbial communities from Bantry Bay, Ireland - BantryBay_4 metaG | ecosystem: Host-associated > Algae > Red algae > Unclassified | place: Bantry Bay, Ireland | collected 2014-11-21 | reverse complement strand
TTGTTTCTAGTTTTTACTTTGAAAGCACGAGTTTATCTGGATAAATGACTGATTTCAAAGTGAAAAATAGGAACAAAAGAAACAGTCAAGAATGTAAGTTTATTATTGAACTTTGCCTAAGTGATATTCCCAAATAGAAAAAGCTCAGATTGCTCTGAGCTTTTTCATTTCATTATATGATCAAAGAGTATTTAGCATACTCATTTTGATTGCTTAGTAACGTCCGCCACCGCCACGGTTCTCACGCGGTTCAGCTTTTTTAACAACGATTGTTCGGCCATCAAAGTCTTGATCGTTCAAGGCATCAATAGCAGATTGTGCTTCGTCATCGTTTGGCATTTCAACAAAGCCAAAACCTTTTGACCTTCCAGTCATTTTGTCCATAATAATTTTTACGGAATCAACAGCTCCATGAGCTTCAAATGCATCTTGTAATTCTGATTCTCTAGAATCATAATTCAATTTTGCTACAAAAATATTCATAAATAAGAATAATTAATAACCTCAATTAATTGAGGTAGGGTAAAAAAAAATAATTAGAAAAACTAAGGAAAGATTAAGAATAGCCTAAAAGAAGGGAAGAAAATAATCCAAGAACTTAATAGTTCAACGCAAAGATATTATTTAATAATCAATTGCTCCATTTTGACGCTAGATTATTCTATAAGTCACAATTTGGTAACTATTGATTGATGTTCGATGAAGGATTGCGCACTATTTATTAGTCATTTTCAAATAAAATATTAAGCTCCTTTTCTGAAAAATCGAGATTTATTGCAAATTCATTTTTGATAATTTCCAACCAATCGCTACCAAATTTGACTCGCTTTCCATCTACAATTTTTATTCCCTTTCGGATTGACATTTTATTATTGAATAGTCCAATTCTTCCTTCTTTAGTATTTTTCCCGACGAACTTATGGTGGAAAAAATGTGATCTCGAATTCGTTGACATATAGTAGTTGGAGATGTATATATCTTCTTCACTAATTTCTACGTTCTCAAAACTATATTGATTTTCCCAATCAGTTCCAACTTGTCTTGTTATCATAAATTGGTGGTCGGCAAGTGGTACTACTCTCATCATTCCATCTTTATCATTGATTGGAGAAGATACATTTATGTCTAAAGGAATTCTAGTAATGAGTCCGCCAAAACCGACATCTGTGAGATAAGTTTTTCCATTCAAATCAACTAAATGTGCCAGGTGATTCCTGGGTGGTAATCTTCGAGGATTGCTTATCCAAACCCTTCCTAAAACTGGTCGAGGGAAAAATCCCAACGATTTTAAAAGTATAGCATATAAGGTGTTGAGTTCAAAGCAATAGCCGCCACGCTTTTTTGTAATTATTTTTTCGAAAAGGTGAGGATAGTTTAATTCAATCTTTCTACCGACCACTATATCTAAATTTTCAAATGGAATGTTTTCCATATGATGTTCTTGTAGTTTCGTTAATCCATCTAAAGTAGGATGACAATCATCAAGTTTTATTCTGTTGAGGTATTGAGTTATTTCATGGTCGTTCATTTTTTTAGATCGTTTTATTCTTTTTTACAAAAGTAGAAAATGCAATGGTGAAAACACAAAAAGTAAGAACCCAAAAGGTGTTGTCTCTTTTCACTAACAATAGTATTTTGAAGGAGTTCGTTTTTGGAGTCGAGAAGATTGGTATATTTTATTAGATTTGGTTGCTGGGTTTGAATATCGTTATCAACCAATTGGCAAATCATTTTTTGTAAATGCAGGGTTATATCCATACCTTCGTCTTGGTTCAACTTCAAATAATTTATCAGAAAAAGAAGCAGAATTTTGTTTTAGATTGGGTGGTGGAATCGGTTGGTTTTTTTAAAAACTGACTTCTATTCTAAAAATATACTTTGCAAAATACTAAAAGTAAATGTCGATAATCATTTGTCCTAATTGTAAATCATTATTGCATCAATTAGATAAAACAGTCAAGTGCGAAAATGGTCATTCCTTTGATTGTTCAAAAGAAGGGTACATCAATTTACTATTAGCCAATCAAAAGAAAAAAAATAATCCAGGAGATAATAAAATAATGTTGAATGCTAGAGAGGCATTTTTGGCTACAGGTCATTTTGATTTTTTAATTGAAAGTATTGAGTCAACGATTAATTCATTTGACCTGTTTCCTACCACAGAAGATGGAATGATTCATTTATTAGATTTGGGTTGTGGAACTGGATTTTATACTCGGAGTATATTCAATCAGAAAAAAGTAAAAAAAATAGGAATTGATATTTCTAAAATAGGAATTGCCAAAGCATCAATAAAAGATAAAAACTCTATTTACCTAGTCGGCTCCGTTTTCAATTTACCGATAGCAGATGATTCTGTTGATCTTCTTTTAAATATTTTTGCTCCGATTCATTTGCAAGAACTGCAACGTGTGCTAAAACCTGGCGGATATTTTATCAAAGTAGTTCCCAGCGGAAATCATATGAAGGAAGTAGCAGAATTAGTTTATGAAGAATTTATTCCTCATCAATCTTCCTTTAAAGAAAGCCTTGAATCTAACTCCTTTTTCCAAATCATTAAAGTGGAAAATTTAAAAAAAACCATTTTTTTATCGGGACAAGATTTGCTCAATTTTATATCTATGACTCCATATTTATATAAATTTAAGCAAGAGCAATTGGAGTTGTTGAAGGAATTGTCTGTCACTATTTCATTTGAAATAATCATTGGGAAGTATATATGATTTTATTTTAGAAAAATATACGAAAACATAAAAGGTCATAATCAGTCATAAAAAGTCAGCGTCAAAAAATAAAGAGATGGAAAACAGCATAGAAAAAAAACCTACCGAAAGAAGCCTCCAAGATTATTTATCTCTAGGATATATTTATTTATTAATCATGGGAATTATCAGGGAAGTGATTTATTATGGATGTTTGGAGGTCAATATTTTGAGTTATTCAAATGTATTAGATTTATTATTGAGTCCACTAGTATTCCTGTCATCGAATCCAAAAGTAATTTTTAGTTTACTCTTTTTTTTAGTGGTTATTTATTTTTTTAATAAGTCAAAGAATAAAAAAAAATTAGAAGATGATTTAATTCCAGAAAGTGAAAAAGTTATAATAAGAAATGAGATATTGATGGGAACATTGTTTCTTTTAGCGTTAGGAATTTTTGCATTCTTTATCGGAACTGGAATAGGAGGTGGTTTTAAAGATGCAAAGAAATTAAAAAATGGTGAATTCGAAACGTCTCACCAAATTACTTTCTTACCTGCGGAAAAATTAAAAGTAAAATTGATTGGAAATAATAGCCAATACATTTTTTATGTTTTGGAAAATGAAAAACACATTACTATTTCACCAATTGTAGGTAATATGAAAAAGATAATTAAACTACCTTCAAAAGAATGATTAAACTTTGTATCGAAATAAATGGTGTGTGATCCGTTCAACGTAAAACGTTCAAAGGAATAAGGTCTATTAACCTTTTCGCCATTTGTCACCTTTAAGTTAAAACCCTTTTTTTATAAGTCAATAATTGTTTTTTTTTATTGGAAAAATTAAAAAAGCGGTACTTTAGAGTATCTATTTTTTTTCTTAAAAAACCTAACCGAATACTTATCCAATGAAAAATATACCATCTCGATTTTTCCAAACTTTACTTTTTCTATGTGTTTATTTTTTCATTACTTCTTGTCATGAAACTAAACCTACCACACTCGAATCCAATAACAGAATTGTACAAAAACACGAACCTAGCGACGAGTTCTTTTTACAACGAATGGGCCCTGATGGACATTTTGCCTTAGATGCCTATACCAATGCCTTAAAGCAAATCAATCAACAAACTTTGATTAGAACTATCAATGGTTTTGAGGAAGAATGGACTACTCAAGGGCCTGGAAATATTGGAGCAAGAGTCAATACTGTCAAGGTGCATCCAACGAATGAAGATATTATTTATACAGGTTTTTCAGATGGCGGAGTTTTTAAAACAACAGATGGTGGAACAACATGGAATCCTATTTTTGATGACCAAACCTTTCTCTCCATTGGAGATATTGAATTAGATCCACAAAACCCAGAAATTGTTTATGTGGGAACGGGTGATTTGAATATTTCAGGTTATCCATTTATCGGAGATGGACTTCATCGAAGTATGGATGGTGGAGCAACTTGGACAAATATCGGACTAGAAGAAACTCGAATTATTTCCAAAATCATCATCGACCCAACTAATTCTAACAATATATTTACGGCGACGATGGGACTTCCTTTTCAACGAGGAAACGATCGTGGGATTTATCGCTCTAATGATAATGGAAGCACTTGGGAACAAGTACTTTTTATTAGTGATTCGACTGGAGTTTCTGAAATGGTAATGGATCCAAATGATCCACAAGTTTTATACGCAATTGGCTGGGATCGTATTCGAAATAATTTTGACTCGGTCATAAAAGGCGAAGGAGCAAAGGTTTATAAAACAATAGATGGAGGAGACACGTGGAATATTGTGGAAGGAGGCTTGCCAAATAATGAACAACATTCTAGAATGGGAATTGCGATTCATGAGAATGATCCCAATATTCTTTATGTACAATATATAGCAGCGAGCGGTTTCCAATTGGAAGCAATTTATAAAACAGAAAATGCTGGAGTGAGTTGGGAGACGATTCCAATCGATGAATTTAACAATGGATTGAGTGAGAATGCGATGGGAGGATTCGGTTGGTATTTTGGGAAAATCAGAGTCAACCCTAATGATCCAAATGATATTTATTTACTAGGTGTTGACCTTTGGCGAACAACTGATGCAGGACAAAATTGGGATTTGGCGACACCTCCTTGGTGGGAGTATGATGTACATGCAGACAAACATGATTTGACTTTTTTGAATGACGGAGGAATATTGTTAGGAACCGATGGTGGTATTTATAAATCTGATGCAAATAGTGATAATTGGGAAGACATTGAAAATATTCCAACGACTCAATTGTATCGAGTAGCTTACAATCCGCACGAACCAGATTTATATTATGGCGGCGCACAAGACAACGGTTCGATGGGTGGTAACGAAAGTGGAATAAATAATTGGGCAAGAATTTATGGCGGCGATGGGTTCCAAATGGCTTTCGATCCTGACAATCCTGACCGATTTTTTGTGGAAACCCAAAGAGGAAATATTGCCGTAACGCTTGATGGTGGAATTAGCTACAACGATGCTAATAGTGGAATAGAAATTAATGATCGAAGAAATTGGGATATGCCATATATCATCAGCCCTCATCTTTCTCAAACCCTTTATACGGGAACTTATCGAGTATATTTAGGAGCTGGAGATATTCCCAACTGGGCTCCGGTAAGTGAAGATTTGACCGATGGGCCAGATGCGAATAGTCGTTATAACAATATAACTGCAATTGATGAATCGCCTGTTGAAGATGGTTTATTATATGTAGGAACTGGCGATGGGAATGTTTGGCGAGGGGATGGTGGAGGTAGCACTTGGACTTCAATTTCTGATGGACTACCTGATCAATATGTAACAGATGTTATTGGTTCGCCAACCGATGTAAATTTTGCCTATGTTACTTTTTCAGGGTATCGAGACAATGATTTTTTGCCACGAATTTTTCGCTCTGAAAATCAAGGAACGACTTGGGAAGACATCTCTAGTGACTTGCCAGATTTGGCGATTAATGAATTATTGATAGTTCCACAAGCTGGAGATTCAATTATGTTTGTCGCAACCGATGGAGGTGTTTATGGAACAGTTACTGCTGGAACTACATGGGAAAGACTTGGGACAAATATGCCAACCGTTACTGTATATGATTTAGTAATTAATGAGGCAAAGAATGAATTGGTGGCAGGAACTTTTGCTCGTTCGATTATGACTTATCCTTTGGATTCTATTTTTGGGATGCAAGATACAATCATGGTTGCTAACAATACTCCTACAAGATTTGAAGAAACAGGAATTAAAATAATTCCAACGGTGGCTTCAGATGCTACGCAAATAAAAATTGAAAATATAGAACAGAATCGAACTGCTGAATTGGTCGTGATTTCAATGGATGGAAAAATAATGCATCAAGCTTCCAATCTTTCAGGAAAAGAAATTATCCATGATTTGGATATTTCTAATTATCCTGCTGGGCAGTATTTTGTCAAAGTGAAAATTAGACATAAGGTGATGAGTGCTGCTTTTGTGAAGCAGTAATTTTAATTGACGACCTTATCCCCCGACCCTTTCTACTTTCCAGGAGAAGGAGCCGGGGGATAAGGTCGTCAATTATTTGGTAAACCTATTTAAATCGTTATTTTTGTCATAGGCATTGTACATTAATAAATTTACATTCTTGGGTAGATTATTTTGTTCTTAGTTTTTCTTTAAAAGAAGGAGTATTGTTGATACTATGACTGATTTTAAAGGCAAAATAAGGACGAAAGAATCAGCCAAGAATGTAAAGTTATTATTGAACTATGCCATATACGATTAAATAAAAATAATGAACCAAATAGAACAACGAATACAATCAGCCATTCAAGAAAATAAAACTAACCTCGATTTAAGTTCATTGGGCTTAACTTCTTTGCCCGATTCTTTCCTTCGAGTTGCTGCACAATTAGAAGTCCTAACCCTTGCTAAAAATAAGTTTATCAATTTTCCAAAAGCATTAGGTGCGTGCAGAAACTTGAAAGTTTTAATTCTAGATAAAAATCAATTAACTGATTTATCTGGTATCCGTTCCTTGCAAAAATTAGATAATCTTTCGATCAATGATAATGATTTAAACTATTTTCCTACCGACCTTTTGGAATTAAAATCTTTGGAAGCGCTGTGGATGAACGAAAATCTGATGACCTCCATCCCACAGGGAATTTTGGAATTAAAAAAGTTGCAAAGTTTTTCAGTTACCAATAATTCGATTGAAATTTTACCTGTCGAAATTGCCCAACTTCCAGAGTTGAAAAATATTCACCTGTCTGGCAATCCGCTAAAAACTCCGCCTATTGAAATTGCACTTCGAGGGATTAAATCTATCCAGGGTTACTTCGAAGATTTAAGTAAAACCGAGAAGGAAAAAACGGAAAATTATTTATTAACGATAGCGATAGATGAATATGCTGACCCTACTTTTTCTCCTCAAAAAGGTAGGGTAGGAGATGCTCGCAATTTAGCAAAAGTTCTTGAAAATAAATATGCTTACCGTTCTATTGAATTATACAATAAGTCGGCTATAGAAAAAAATATTTTGGAGCAGTTGGATGTTTTAGTTTCCGAAACGAAGGAAAGTGATTCGGTGATTATTTATTTTAATAGTCAAATTTCAGATGCGTATGGATATGGATATTTTTCATATGACAAGAAAAAAATAGAGGAACAAGAACTTTTTTCTGCGATTAGTAAAATGCGAGCGCAGCATGTTTTAGTCATCATAGATTTTCATTATTAAACAGATCGAGGAACAACTACTCGTGGGATTAGTTTGGAAAATGAAACTTATAATTCAAGGTGGATTATGCATCGACTAGGAGCTGAGTGGGACGATCGTTTTACGCCACAGTTAGTCGATTTTTTAGAAAATACGAATTATGAAATTGGTGTTCAAGAATTATTGAGCGTCATTAATGATGTCATAATTGCACCTTTAAATTTAGGAGGAGATGAAGGAGGAATGTTTAAGTTTTTTCCAAAAAAAGATACTAGTAAAAAGTCAAGTTCAAGACCTAAAAAAGCTGATTCTGACAAAGTTGTTTCAGAAGAAGTTGTTTCTGGAAAAATCGATTCGATAACCGAAAAGGACTTAAAAGATTTAAAACAAACCTTTAGAGATTATATTTCTATGGGAAAATTAAAAAAGGTTTTTCAAGAATTAGAAGGTGAAATTAAAACGGAATCTACTTATTTTAATGATATAATTTTACTTCGGAGTAGATTTTATAATGCAGAGAAAAGTAATCGTCAAGGCGTGATTAGTTCTAGTAATTATCAGCTTGAGTTGAATCGAATCAATGCTGCAATGCTTGATTTTATTGGAGATTTAGAGTTGGAAGACTTGAGGTATAGTTTGATTAATCAATCAAATATAAATGAAACCAATTTTACTTCTGAGCAACAAGACGTTTTTGAAAAAATAAATGAACGAATTTCAAGTGTCGAAAAATTAAGAACAAATTACTTGAAAATCAATTCTATCAATGAAAAAAATAAGCTACTCAACGACATCGAAAATATACTTCAAGAAATAAATTCCCTCCGAATAGCCTCAGGTTCAAACAATGCTCTTGATGCCGACGAAGACGATTCTTTTAAATTTTTGGCAGAAGAAAAATTATGGCAAAATGCATTGGCGAATAACACCATAGAGGTTTATAAAAAATATTTACAGGAAACATCAGAAGGGACTTATCGACAAGAAGCGACCGTTGCGATTCGAAATTTAGAATTAAAAAGAAAAGAAGATATTCTGTTTGAAAAAATAAAACAGCAAGAAGATATTTCCCAAATTAATATTTATCGAAGTGAATTTTCTGATGGAAAATATATCCAAGAGGTAGAAACTATTTTTGAAAAATTAAAAAAAGAAGAGGAAGAATTATGGCAACGACTTTCGAAAAAAAATACCCTTAAATCTTACGATGAATACTTAGATAATTCAAAACTAAAAACTTACCAAAGGAATGCGGTCGATAATAAAAAAAGATTAGATGGTGAAGGTTCAGCAACTCGAATCAACGAAGCCAAATTAATTTTTGTCGGAAATGGTCGAGTAGGGAAAACATCTTTGACCAAGCGTTTGGTCAGCAATGATTTTGATCCAAAGGAAAAATCTACGCATGGAATTAGGATTGAAAAATGGCCATTGAAATTGGAAGATGGACGAACCGTTCAAGTGAATATTTGGGATTTTGGTGGGCAAGAAATTTATCATAATACGCATCGTTTTTTTCTGACTAATCGAGCGTTGTATATTTTAGTTTGGGACATGGATTCGCAAATTGATGCAGAGGAATTTCCAGAAAAAGAAGAGAATTTTATTTTCGATTATTGGTTAGAAAATGTGAGTGGTTTGAGTGAAGAAAGTCCTATACTTGTCGTTCAAAATAAAATGGAAGAAACTGTGACGAAAGGTTTTGATTTGACTAGTTTGACAAATAAAAAAGGATGGAATGTCAAAGAAACGTTGTCCGTAAGTGCAGCCAAAGGATGGAATATTGATGAGTTGAGAAAGAGTATTAGTGAGCAATTGCAAAATGCTCCCAAATTGAAAAACTTAATTGGATATGATTTGGGAGAAGGTTGGTCAGCAGTTCGAGTTGAGTTGGAAACATTAGCGAAAGCACAACCTTATTTAAAGTTCGATGAGTATTTAAAAATCTGTGATAAGCAAGGAATTTCCTCTCAGAACGCAGAAGACCTAAGCGGATTTTTGACAGACATCGGCGTGATTATTCATTTTCCTGATAATGCTATTTTAAAAGAAATGCTTATCCTCGACCCTCGATGGACGACTAAAATTATTTACCGATTACTCAATGAAAAAATAAAAGAGAGTCACGGACAATTCAAAAAATCGGAATTAAATGTGAATATGAAAAAGGCCGAACTTGAAAAATTTTCTAAAGAATTTAGATTTCGAGATGAAAGAGAAATTCAGATTTTTTTGGAATTGATGAGTAAATTTGAAATCTGTTTTGAATTGCCAAACGAGCCAGATTCATTTATTGTTCCACAATTTTTGTCTGAAGAAAAACCAACTTTTGAGTGGGCCAATAAGAAAGCAATTTGCTATGGTTACCAATATGGTTTTTTGCACAAAGGAATTATTGCTAGAGCAATTGTAAAATTAAATGAACATGCTGTCAACAAAACTTGGTGGCGAAATGGATTGCTCATTGAGAAGGAAGGAGTCCAAGCAAAAATTGAAGCTTTGCCTAAACAAAATGAAATTCGAATAGAAATGATTGGAGAAAAAGCAGAGGGATTGAGGGTTTTTTTATTGAATGATATTTTTAAAGAAGTGAATAAAAAATTGGATTTTAAAATCATTCGATATTGTCCTAGCGAAGGTTGCGATTACATTTTTGAGGAAGCAATTATTTTAAAATTGGAAAAAGAAAATCAAAAATCGATTACTTGCTCGGCATGTAATTGTAATGTTAGCATTGATAAAATTTTAGGAAAAACATAGAGCAAATGAGCCAACCAAAAATTTTTATTTCTTATTCTCACAAAGATGAAGTACACAAAGACGAATTACAATCTTGGTTAAAATCATTGCAATATAGTTTTGAGATTAACGTGTGGGAAGATCGACAAATTCAAATTGGCGATGATTGGAGTGAAGAAATTTCGAAAGCGATGGAAACTGCCGAGTTTATAATTCTGTTGATTAGTAAAGATTTTTTAGCGTCAGATTTTATCCAAGATGTGGAAGTAAAGCGTGCTTTTGAAAGACATAAAAAAGGAGAAGCGGTGGTTATGCCAGTTATCATTCGTCCATGTTATTGGCAACAAAAACCGATTAGTGATGTGCAAGTTGTGCCAAAGGATGGAAAGCCGGTGACAACTTTTGATGACTCGGATGAAGCTTGGTTGGAGGTTTTGCAGAAGATCAAGAAGAGAATTGAAAAGTGATTTTTTTTCTTAACACCACTAATAATAGTTCAACAATTAGCGAAGCAACAAGAATTCAACTGAAAATTATTTTCATTCCATATTGAAAAAATAACATCCCAAACTTTCAATTTGAAAATTCGGGATGATTCATTTTTCTAATCATTTATTTTAAAACTCTTAGCTAAAATTTTATTAATCTGCTTACGATGTCTATTAAAGTGTGCTACATTAAAATCCATCAAACCAAACAACGACATTTTCCCAGCCATAGGATGTTTGTATAATTCTTTATGAAAATGTTCCACAGGAAGATTTTCCAAAAAAACTCGAAGCTCCTCTCGTTGCTGTTTCCATTTTTTTGCGGTTTCCCAAAAACTAGATTCTTCTGGCAAATTATCTCCGCTAACTGGTGTTGGTGCATTTACTTTAAATGGAATTTTCACCGCAGTATTCATCATAAATTTTCTCCAAGCTCCTCTTAAACCAGCTTTCTTCAATTCAGGATTAAAGCTCAATTTTTTCTCCACATAAGCTTTGCCATATCCTTCCACCAAAATCAAATGATGCATCACTTGCAAAACTGACCATTGGTTTTCTGCTGGTTTTTTATTGAGTGTTCTTTCTGAATAGTCTTTTAAAACTTTCAAAAGCTCCGATAATTCAACATCTAATTGTTGGAGTTGCTTATCAACTTTAGGAGGCAATTTTGTTTGGGATGAATTCATATTGTAAAATATAAAAATTAACTATATTTTAGATTATTTTTTGAGAAAAAATAATTGAGCTTTATTCATTGTTTACTTAACCTACTGACAATCAGTTATTTATAAAACTGATTATAAATATTCTTTATCTCCCTTCAATTTTTTTTAACTTCACCATTCTTTTTAAAACAAACATTTAAGAAACGGTACATTAATAAATCACGTTTCTTGGGTAGTTAATTTTGTTTCTAGTTTTTGCTCTGAACCTGCCTGCCTGCTGACCGCAGGAAGGCAGGTTCAGAGTGAAAAAATAGAGACAAAAGGAGCAGCCAAGAATCGTGATTTATTATTGAATTTTTCCTAATCAGTTTATGTTCACAATTATTCATAAGTTATTTTGAGCTTATTTTTTTATCAGATAAAATAAAAAAACGTAG
>Ga0114957_1004620_pt1 | contig 11754 bp, 10 predicted proteins | sample BantaG_FD_87175 | JGI IMG/M metagenome (GOLD analysis project Ga0114957, IMG submission 87175) | Marine algal microbial communities from Bantry Bay, Ireland - BantryBay_4 metaG | ecosystem: Host-associated > Algae > Red algae > Unclassified | place: Bantry Bay, Ireland | collected 2014-11-21 | reverse complement strand
CTTTGTATTTTTGAATATTCTTGAACACCTTCATAAAACCTTCATTAAGCATATCTTTTGCTTCTTCATGGTCTTTAGCATAACGCATACAAACAGACATCATTTTCCCGTAAAACATCTCATAGAGTTGTTTTTGTTGGATACGATCCCCTCGGCAACAGCCTTCGAGCAGTTCATTTGCGCTGTCTAATGGTATATTCAAAACAATATTCACCAAATTTTTCCCTTTAATAACTAAACGCTAATCTTCAATAAAGGGTTGGCTTTTAAATTTTAAATTTTCTCGTGAATTTAAAAGGATTCAGTTCATTTAAATTTATTTCATAGGTAATTTTTCTTGCAAACTTTTCAAAGCCATTTCCAGGTTTCTGTGAACTTAACTCACTAGAGTTAAAAAACGGTATATTAATTCTAACATTATCATTTAACAAACTGATGGCAATACCAGCGTCAAACAATGCTTTTGTAGTATACACGCTTTCGCCATCTACAAAACCGTCATATATTTCTGGTGAAACACCTATATCTACAAACATTCTTATTGGCAAATTGTTCTCTATGAGTGGAATTCCTGATTCAATATTTATAGAGGCAAGCCACTCAAAGTTTTTTCCTGCTGATGAAGCTATTTTGAAACCTCCTGTATTTGAATAGACTTGATGTGCAAATATTCCATCAATTGCGCTTCTACCAAAATACAAATCATCGAAATTTATATCGTAAATTCCTGTTCCAGATAGATTCAAAAAGGCTCGTGGCAAGTCTTTTGTTACATCTGCTGTTTCATTGTCAAAAAAGTATCCTCCAAACACTCTAAATTTAAGCTTTTCATTGTTGGCGTATTTAAATGCATAAGATAAATCTGCCGTTCCCAACATATATTCGCTGGCTTGCTGAAAGGCTAATTTCATACTTTTAGGGCGTAAAATATTTTTATCATTAATAACAAATGAAACCTCATTTACATATCTCCATTTATCAAAATAATTAAGCGGTTTCAGATATTTGTCCTCCAAATTATCCGTAAATAAGCTTATGTGACGTAATTTAATCAATTTTTGGACAGAACTACGCTTGCTGCCTTCTTTTAACTCAAATGTCACCTCTGGAACCACTCTTGAATAACGAACCTCTTTCCTCGGTAATTTTCCTGTTCCATTATAGGAAGTGTCCACAACAGAATCATACATAAACGACCTTCCGCCAACACCCAATTCGATGTTTTTAAAAAGTCCATTATTGGGATATAAATTATAACGTACTTCACCCATTCCAACCAATGATTTAGAACCAAAAGCAAACATTGGTGCTAAATTAAATGAAAATGGACGTTTGGGAAATTGTTCATTGTAAAATACGGCTCCTGCTATAAATCCATCATATTTATTATAACCCAAAGTAGGAGCAATGAATAAATGCTTTTTGTAATCATCCTCCACTTTGGGAATAATGCTCACAGCCAAACCTGCCTTTTTAAACAATCCTTTTGGCTTTAGATAATTGTTATGACGGTCATACTCTGGCAATTGTGTTTTGTAATCTATTATCATATAATCGTAATCCATACTCGGAAACAAAACCTCTTCTTGTCCGTGAAATCCATCATACCAAATCGTTTTTATAGGTTTTTCATTTTTAAATGCCGTTATAGGAAACGGACCTGCTACATTTAAAAATGGATGATTTCTAACTGTTATTTTATCAAAATAGTCGTTGCCAATTTTTTCATCTTCTTTTTTAATTTTATACAACCAGTAATTGACTCGTTTATCCGTTTCGATTAATTCATCAAAAAACCAATCTATAGGCTTTTTAGATTCCGCCTCAAAAACCGCTTTTATGTCTTCTGGATATGGATGCTTAAACTCAAAATCTTGATAATATTTTTGGATAATGCGGTCCAATTCTTCCATTCCTAAATAGGCTTCTAAATAGTTGAATGCCAAGACAGACTTTATATAAACAATGCTTCCGTAATTGGTACTTGTATAATCCTCTGAACCCAATTGAATCGGTTGATCGTCTCTCCCTCTCGCTCCAAGTTGATATATTTTTTCATAAAGACCAGCTGTCGTTTTTCCTTCAAGCCCAACCAATTCTAACACTTTGGCTGGAATACCGAAAACCTCTTCCTGTGATTCTGGATATTTTTCTCTAAAATACCTTTGCTCATAATAAGAATTGATGCCTTCATCCATCCAAGGAAAATCTCTTTCATTGCTGGCAAGTTGCCCATAAAACCAGTTATGCCCGACTTCGTGAACAATTACCGTCTCCAAAGAAATTGGTGTACCCGAAAGACCAATCACTGTAACATTGGGATATTCCATTCCAGCACCAGCACTAAGCGCAGATTGTACTGCCGTTGCTTGTTTGTATGGATAAGCACCTACTTTTTCTGAATAAAATTTAACACCATCCCTAACATATTTTGCTCCTTTTTTCCACAATTCCGCCTCTTTATTGGTAAACATTGCCCAAGCCGTTACTTCCTCGCCATTGTTGATTTTAAATTCTTCTTTGAGAACGTGAAATCTTTTATCGGCAAACCAGGCAAAATCGTGGATGTCTTTTTGTTTATAATGTAATGTTTTAAATTCGCTTGCAGAAGGTGGCGTTTCAGTGGAAGTATCAAACTTGTCAATTTTAGCCGTTTTAGCAGCAAGATCATTCAAAAATGCAATCTCAGATTCTGTTTGCAAATCTCCTGTTGCGCCCACTACATAATTTGTAGGCAAAGTGATTTTCACATCAAAAGAGCCAAATTCAGAAAAGAATTCTCCTTGACTTAAATAGGGCATTTCGTGCCAGCCTTTCTGATCGTAAACTGCTGGCTTTGGATACCACTGTGTTATCTGATAGGACTGCCCTACCCTGCCCAATCGAGAAAAACTCTCTGGAATTTGAACCTTAAATGGACTTGTAATTTCAATGGTTTGTCCAGGCTTTAAAGTGGCTGGCAATGCCAAAAGAATGATGTCTGGCTCTTTTGTATCAGAGAAAGTCGCTTCTTTCCCATCTACTTTAAAAGCAAGGTCGGTCATTTTACCTTGCTGAGAAGCAGTAGAATTATAAAATCTTGAAGATCCATTTTCTACCTGTTGCTTGGCAAAAGCAGATTTTTGTGTACTAAAAGCATTGGGCCAAACATGAAAATATATTTCTTTCAACTCATCGGGAGAATTGTTGGTGTATGCTATCTTAATAAAAGCATCCAATTTGTTCTGCTCATCATCTAGCGTCACTTCAATTTCATAGTTACATTCTTGCTGCCAATAAGATTTATTTTGAGCATAAATCAATGTTGAGATTAAGAATAAAATTACTGGGAAAACTGCTTTAACGCTTGCAAAATGCCTATTCATCTGTTTTGTTTGGTATTGTGATGTAGTTTCAACTAAATATTTCAGTGTGTATTGTCGCAAAAATCGGAATTATAGTGAATAATCTTAGGATTAAGGGTAGGTTTTCCAAAAAAAATAGCCATAATCGCTTAACACACGATCATGGCTATTCTACTTTTTTCATTTAATTTCAATTAGAAAGCAGACTCCAAAATATAGGGATTTGATGTGGTTCTTCTTCCAAACCTATAAAGTAAGGCTACTTCATCATTTTTATCAATATTTTCCTCTTCCAAAATTTCTTGAACCATTGGTTGTTTCAATCCAGGGATTAAATATCCACAAACCACCTTCAACTGTTAAATAACCAATTTCTAAATTTTCTATTTTCAAAACAAATTTAACAAAACTATTGGTCTGAATTAGATTTTTTAAACGAATTTTTAATGAAATTCATGATTCAAGAAAAAGCAATATATTTGTATGTAGGTAGAATCTTGCGCATATCCCAAAACCAAGGGCCTGATCCCTTAAACTTCTCCCAATTTAATACGTCTAATCGTCCTATATTATACCTATAAGCAACACCTTACAATACTAAAACAGCATAAAAAACAATATATTTGTACGGCAATGCCTTGCACATGCCCACAAACAAAATAATATCTATGAATAAAATCATTCAATTCTTTGCCCTTTTATCATTCATATTAATGTGCAATATCACATTCGCACAAACCAAAGTCGATTGGGATTTGCTGGGCAATGTACAATTTGAGAAAAAATATTCTGAAGAACTCGGCTTCACCGCCAATGAAGCCACTTTTGAAGAAGGGATTTTACAATTGGACGGAATCGAAATCGTCATCACTGGCTATATGATTCCAATGGATGCATTGGGCATTAATTACGTTGTTTCGAAACACCCAAATGCCAGTTGCTTCTTTTGTGGCAAAGCAGGACCAGAAACCGTCATTGAACTCATCTTCAAACCGTCCGCCATGCGCCGCTTCAAAACCGATGAAAGATTGACCCTAAAGGGCAAACTCAAATTGAATAAAATCAATGATCTACACCTGACGTATATGATGGAAGGAGTTGAGGTTTTTTAGAAGAATGCTTCAATGTTACAATGCTGAGTCCACTCCAGAAAGATAAAAAATCAAAAATGTTTTTTTAGCGATCTTTGCACTTTTCTCAATTCCCTGATGCTCAGGCACCAACGAATCTCGAAAAATGCAAACCTCATCTAAAAAATTCCATTTTGTGAAAATCATCTCTTTTTGGAGTAGACTCAATGCTTTAATGATTCAATAAAAATGCTTATGTTGTTCTATAGCATTTTTCTTTATTTTTCACTTCTTAACTATAGTCAATGAATAAGTTTGAGTAACAATCTAAATTTGTAAGTACTAGGAAATAATATTAATTTATTAAAAAAACAAACAATGAATTTAACAGTAAAGACATTAGTTGTTTTTGTGCTTATAACAAATTTTGCATTTGGTCAAAATAACTCACCAACAGAAGAAAACACTGTAAAGTATAAACATTCTGTAGGTTCTTCGCTATTTATGTTAGGAAACTTTCTGGAAGATTCTCCTGATTATGTGCTATTAACTTATGGTTACCGATTGACCAAGAAAGATAGAATCTTTGCTGAATTTAATACTTGGAGGTATTCTGAACCTTTAGGTACATATGGCAAGTCAGAAGAGTTTTATCCTGGTTTTGTCAGAGCTTCTGGAATTGGAGTGGGCTACCAAAGATTTCATTGGAAAGGATTGTTTACAACCGCCCAAGCAACTCCTTTTATGAAACAGTATCACGATGTTGATGATAATAAAATTCAAAAAGGGTTCCAATTGTATCTCCAGCTTGTAGCAGGCTATCGTTTTGAAATTTTCAAAGAACGATTTTATATAGAGCCTGCTTATGCGCTAAAGTATTGGCCAGTTGATACCAATTATCCAACAAGTTTTGCCGAAATTGAGAATGGTGCCCCTAAATATATATTTGAGCCAAGTTTAAATTTTGGTATAAAGTTCTAATCATCCATTGAAATTTTTTCATTTATTCTACTAAGTAAAACGAAAAGAATAAGTTGAGCCAAAATTTGTTATTAGATTTTTTCGATTTGCAACGGTTCAACGTCTCGATGGTCTGACATTTCGGCAAAAAAGTCAAGTCGGTCCGACGCTCGGTAGCAGGGCTATCGAATGTCGAACCAGGTTACTTTTTTGACCGGTCCGCCAGTGCGGAAGGAAACTGGAAAAAAATGGTAATAAATTGGCTCAAGTTATTCTTTTCGATTTACTAAGGAACAGAGAGCTATTAATCTACTTAATTTTTATTCAAACAGCAGCCCAATACCAACACACATTTTCACATTCAGGCATTCTTGCATTCTTGCATTCAAGCATTCTCGCATTCAAGCATTCTCGCATTCAAGCATTCTCGCATTGCTAGTTATCAATCAGCTGCGTCTTCTCCACCAATCTGATAAACTCCGAGCGATACCCCTCTTGGTCGCTTCCCTTTGAGGATTTCGCCAAATTTAAAACCATTGAGTAATTCGCTTCACCTCTGTATTTAGACCTAGTGAGCAGCATACCAAAAGCAGCAACAGAACTCGCAAATTGCATATTATAAGAAGCATTCAAATCCTTTTCTGATCCTACTCTAAGTATCTTTTCAATCTTCACACTCTTTGAGGCCGTAGGTTGTTTGTACCTCAATTTTACATTGAGATATTCATTGTCAAAATTACCCTTGTATTGCAGTGCTGTTTGATACCTCAATGGATCGACTGAACCATCATTCATCACTTCCGAATTTGAATCTATCGGTACGATTTCATAAAGTGCCGTTACTTGATGATTCGCTCCCAATTCGCCTGCATCTTTTTTATCATCATTAAAATCTCTGTCTTGTAATTTTCTATTTACATAACCAATCAAACGGTAAGCTCTTACTTGGTTGGGATTAAATTCTACTTGAAATTTGACATCCTTTGCAATCGTGTAAAGTGTTCCTAACATTTCTTTGTTCAATACTTTTTTAGCTTCCAACACATTGTCAATATAGGCGTAATTGCCATTCCCAGCATTGGATAATTTTTCCATTTTTATATCTTTAAAATTTCCTGTTCCAAATCCCAAAACCGTCAAAAACACGCCTGATTTTCTTTTTTCCTCTATCAATTGAACCAAGGCTTTATCAGAAGATTTCCCCACATTAAAATCACCATCTGTAGCAAGAATGATTCTGTTGTTTCCTTCTTTTATAAAATGTTCTTGGGCAATTTTATAAGCCAAATCAATTCCTTGTCCACCAGCAGTCGAACCACCTGCATTTAGTTTTTCTAATGCGGTCAAAATTTCTTCTTTATTTTTAAAAGGCGTAGATGGCAACACCACACCCGCAGCTCCTGCATAAACCACAATTGCCATTCGATCATCAGGACGCATTTTATCCATCAACATCCTTACAGACTTTTTCACCAATGGCAATTTATCGTGATCCTCCATCGAACCAGAAACATCCAACAAAAAAACCAAATTATTTTTAGGCATTCGATCCTTGTCTAAGTCTTTTCCTTGCAAAGCAATCATCGCTAAATTGTGATTGTTATTCCACGGACATTTCGTTAGCTCCGTATAAATATTTAAAGGATGTTTCCTTGTGGTTTTGGATAATCATACTCAAAATAATTAATCATTTCTTCAATCCTAATCGCATGCGGATTGGGTAATTTATCGTAATTTAAATTTTTTCGCAACAAACTATAGGAGGCGTTGTCCACATCAATCGAAAAAGTAGACAAAGGCTTTTCTGTAGTTGATATAAAATCGTTTTCCGCAACTGGAGTAACCATTTTATCACTAAAATTTCTAGTTCGTGGCTTTGGTTTTTCAAACGGTTTAGAAGGCAAGTATCCGCCATCTAATTGAAATTTGATTGGCAAATTAAATGTTACAGGAACATTTCTACCTCTTTGCTTCCCTGGTTTCCATTTAGGCATCTTTTTAACAATACTTTTCGCTACTTCACCACAGCCTCCACCAATGTCTCTTTTAATTTCTATATCTGAAACACTTCCATCTTCTTGAACTACAAAACTGACATAACAAGTTCCTTCTATACTATTCTCTTTTGCAAGCTTAGGATAAGAAATATTTTTATAAATAAATTCCATCAAAGCTTTTTCTCCACCAGGAAATTCAGGCTGTTCCTCCACAATCATAAATAGCTCTGCTTCACTATTGTCAACTTTTCTTTCTTTAGCTTTTTCTACCACTGCAAGTTCTCCTACGTTTTCGTTATGATATTTTTCGGTTCCATAATATTCTTCAGCTACTTCTGCCTCTTCTTCCATTTCCTCAATTTCGACTATTTCATCGAATTCTATTATCTCCTCTTCGATTTCCTCTATTATTTCTTCATAATATATTTCACTATCTACATTATAATCTGCAGTGCTTTTATCACTTGTCTTATTCGTTGATATTTTGGCTGAATTTACAACACCTTTTTTATTGTATGCACGGACATTACTATTCCCCAGATCTCGCTCTTCCAGTTCATATTCTGGTTCTTCAGGCATCGTTTTCATGTATACTGTACTTTCATCAGCCATGCTACTCTTTTCATCTCGTATCACACCATTTTCAAAAGATTCAGATTCAACAGAATTCATATCCTTAAAAGATTTAGGCGATGTTGCTTTTTGCTCAAAGCTTTCAGCTCGAAAATCATTGGCAGATGATTTTGCTTCTGCCAATTTAACATTTTCATTCCAATGAATAAAGAAAAATAACCAAGGGTTCCAACCAAAAACAAAAAAGCAGCAGCAGCAACTGTTGTATAAACAACCACTCTCTTTTTATGGAAAGGCACAACTTTTTTTTGTGCAATCCTCGCCTTTCGAAAGTCTGTCATTAGACCATCGAAGTTCTGATGCTTTCGAATTTCTTCGTCTTTCAATTCCTCTTTATTAATTTTAAATTTGTATTTATCGTCCATCTATATTTCGCTTATAATTATTTTCAATGTTTTATCTTTCTTGGGTTACTATCATTTCTTTTTTCAAAGAATCTAGCAAACGATAGGTTTTCACTTTTGCGTTATTTTCTGTTATTCCCATAATTTCCCCAATCTCTTTAAAAGCTCTTTTTTCAAAAAATCTCAATTCAATTAACTGCATTGCAGCAAAGGGCAATGTTTGTAAAACCTTTTTAAGCTTGTCAATTTTATCTTTTAAATCTGATTGATCCAATTCTTCAAAAATCAAATCAATTCCAGAATAGTCGATGCTCACTGTTCTCTTTTTTTGAATATTTCTAAAATGCATATTCACCTCATTGAAGGCAATACGATACAACCACGAAGAAAAAGGAAAACCTCTATCTTCATACTTTTCAATATTGCTAAGCGCTTTTAAAAAAACTTGGGAACAAATATCTGCCGTTGTATGCTCGTCAGAAGTTCGTCTATTGATGAATCTAAAAATTGCTGGATAATAATTTTCATAAATGGGGCGAAATTGTTCCGGGTTTTTCTTAGCAGCTTCTATCTGATATTTTTCATTGTATTCATTCATGTAGACAATTTAAAGTGAGCACCCTTTCATTTGCTGAGATATACTTATAATGTAGGAAAGCGAAAAAGATACAGCGATTGAACTTTTTGATTGTGTATAGTTGCGAATTAGGAGGTTAAAATGAGGTAAAACAGCCGTTTATACAATCAAAAAATTGTATTAATCTTAGTATCGGTGAAAAAATAACTTATGCAATCTAACTGTTTATTCTACCACTACACTGCCGCACTGGCGGACCGGTTGAAAATACTCACCGTAGCCCTGCTATGCTTGCGTTTTTCGCCTTGTCTAGCGGTAGAATAATTCAGTTATATTTGCACAACTTATTATTTCATCGTTACTTAACGGTTTTTGTGAGGGAATTAGTGTTTTGGGAGGGGGAGATTTGACTAAAGTTTTACAAACCCAAAATTTAAGTTTTGACCGAATTTCCCACTCGCATTGGGCATAATTTCGCAAATTGAGCACCTTCGTCGTCAATTGTATATAGGTCGTAAGTAACCACTTTTACACCTTATTGTTCTTCAAAGTGTTCTCTACTTTATTTTACTAATTCTATTTGTTCAACATCAACGAACTCTTTATCAAGATGGGGAAAGTCTTTGTCTGTCGTCAGCAATTTGATGTTAAAAATTGATGCAGTTGCAGCAATCCATAAATCATTTTTGCCCATATTTCTAGCTGTGAAATTTGATTTTTTGCTTTCTAATTTACCTTGGCTGAAAGCATCAATTTCAGCATACCTATTTACAATAGATTCAACATTAATGTCAGCAGTGATAAATTCATTCAGCAGTATGTCCAACTTTGCAAGTCTTTTTGAACCCCATTTATTTCGTGTTGCTATCGATTTGATTTCACCAACGGAAACGACTGATATGATTGAAGTATTTTTTCCAGATAGAGGGGAATATTTTTCGTCTATTTGTGTAGAAAATTTATTGTTATTTCTCAGGTAGGTGACTAGTATGTTTGTGTCTAGTATATAATCCATTAATCAAGCATTGATAGTAATTCTTCAATAGATTCTTGTATATCAAGTTCAGCAACAATCTTATCAAATTTATCTCTATTAAACTTTTTGTTGCCTTGTTCTGCTTTTAATTCTGCCAAACTAATTGTTTTTCTCATATTACCAAAAACATCACCATGTTTACCCTTAAGTCGTGCTAACTTAAGATATTGGGCTAATTGATCCAGTTCTTCTTCAGTGCTTATAGATCCAATTTGCTCAATCAATTCTATCTTTTTGCTATCAATATTTTTAGTCATTTCTTACTTTTTTTATAATTATAACATCTAAAATAACTAAATAATTCAATAAATTCAAGGTGTTTTTTTAAGTATTGGATATCAATGCTGTAATATAAGTACCTAAATATACATCAAAAGAACTTAAAACAGATACTTTGAGGTGCTAAAAATCATTTTCTGCCACGTACGATTGGTGAACATTCATAAATCTTCCTGAATGGTGCTTTTCCCTCAACCATCTGTCTTTACCATAAATTAATATTAGATGTAACAAAATTCCATAAGCCTTTTGTAGCTTTGCGTGAAATTTAAAAAATATCGCTATGGCTATTTATTTTGACAATGCTGCAACAACTCGCATAGATCCAATTGTCGCAGAAGCAATGCTGCCTTTTTTGAATGGAAGTTTCGGCAATCCATCTGCAATTCATAGTATGGGCAGACCCATCAGAGCGGAAATTGAAAAGGCTAGAAAAACCATCGCCGCAAAAATAAATGCTTCTCCATCTGAGATATTTTTCACCTCTGGTGGAACAGAAGCCAACAACACTGCTTTGTTGGGATGTGTTCGTGATCTTGGTGTAAAACACATCATCACTTCTAATATAGAACACCACTGTATTTTACATTATGTTGACTTTCTAGAAAAGCATCATGATGTTGCCATTCATAAACTGAGTGTAAATAAAGAAGGAAGAATTGACTACACTGAGTTGAATGAAAAATTAAAGGAACTTGATGGTAAAACCTTGGTTTCTTTAATGCACGGCAATAATGAAATTGGTACAATGATAGATTTAAACAAAGTCTCTGAAATTTGTAAATCACACGATGCATTGTTTCATTCAGATACCGTTCAAACCTTCGCACACTTTCCTTTAGATGTTCAAGAAACACCTTTAGATTTTATTTCTTGTTCTGCTCATAAATTTCACGGTCCTAAAGGCATAGGATTTTTATACATACACAGCGATCACAAAATCAGCCCAATGTTTTATGGTGGTGCTCAAGAACGCAATATGAGAGCTGGAACAGAAAACATTCTCGGAATTGTTGGATTGGCCAAAGCTACAGAAATCGCTTTTGATTCTTTAGAAGAAGATCAAAAACACATAACAGGATTGAGAAATGACCTAAAGGATCAACTGTTAGAAAATTTCCAAGACATCCAATTTAATGGCGATTGTGATGGAGAATCTTTGTACACGGTTCTAAATGTTTCCTTTCCCGTTTCTCCTGATAAAATGCTACTACTTAACCTGGATGTTTCTGGTATTTGTGCTTCTGGCGGTAGTGCTTGCAGCTCAGGCACAGACATAGGTTCGCATGTCTTAAATGCAATCGGTGCAGATCCAAATAGAACAGCCATTCGCTTTTCCTTCTCTAAATTCAGCACCCGCTTGGAGGTCGATGAGTTGATTGAGAAGTTGAAAGGAATGCTTTAGAGGAATGCGAGAATGCGAGAATGCGAGAATGCGAGAATGCGAGAATGCGAGAATGCGAGAATGCGGAAAATTTTAAAAATATAGCACAAATATAGAAGTTTGATTTCTT
>Ga0114957_1004615_pt1 | contig 11763 bp, 12 predicted proteins | sample BantaG_FD_87175 | JGI IMG/M metagenome (GOLD analysis project Ga0114957, IMG submission 87175) | Marine algal microbial communities from Bantry Bay, Ireland - BantryBay_4 metaG | ecosystem: Host-associated > Algae > Red algae > Unclassified | place: Bantry Bay, Ireland | collected 2014-11-21 | reverse complement strand
TTTATTCTTGTTATCACCAGCATCATGCACGACGAGCATATCATCGCCAGCAACATTCACTATGCTCTCTTGCGATGAAATATCAAGGCCGACGGTAATATTTCCATTTACACCGGATTGATTTTCTACATCAAGACCGAGCATATCGTCTTCTGTTGATGGTACGATTTTTCTCGATACATACAAATCCGTTTGGATTTTTGCCAGTAACCCGCTAATACTCGGATCACTGTTTAAATTTATAGCACTAGGATTTGCTACAGTTTCATAATTTTTGCTTACGCTCTTAATGATACTACCAGTTCCCTGTAGTGGCCTTGATATTTCACCCGATGGTGAAGTTATCTGGAGGTCATAAACTAGTTTCAGCACACGAAACCGAAAATTTATGAAGGAACTACTAGCGCCTGAGATATGAAGTGTTATTGTACTATTGGCCACCTCTACAGTGATGCCAGAATTCTCAAGGTTTAAATGAAAAAGGACTGATTTGCTGCTATAGCTCTTGCGGAATTTGGCTGTGGCTGTGTAACCGGTTAAATCAATCGGATTTCCATCACGGTCAACAATTGGATCGGTCGTGTGAGACCAAGTACTTCCCTGATTTATTTCAATTGCTTGTTTTTTAGTCGGTATTACAGACATGGCAAAAAGCCCTCATTTTAGTGTATGAGGGTATTTATCACGATGACTTGTTTAATTATGATTGAATATTCAGGGCCACACTTGCATTAACTGGATTTGATGAACTTGATACTGGTACAAGCGTATGGGGTGATTTTGACACATCAACAAAATGAGTTGTATCATCACAGCTGTTGTCAGGTATAGGTATTACTCCAATACTAGCGTTCGGTGCTGTAGGCTCATTCATAACTCCATCAACCTCCATTATGCAGTTAATGACACCTGTTTGCATATCGTAGTAAGCGTATCTGTTCATTGATTATCTCCGTACCGTTGTTATGACCAACGATGGTCGGTCAATTTGACAAAAATCATAATAGGAATTTGGTGTATTTTTACTCATCAATAAGAAAAAATCTCTATCTAATCTAAACTCTAGATTCGTGCCGGGGGCAAAAGAGAAATCCTTGCGGCCTCTACATTTAACCAAATTGACGTCTTTGGAGTTGTCGGTGATCACCGTGGCAATTGGTCCAGTGTTTATCCAGCTGCCTTGACCATTTACTTGGTAATCCAGATAAACCGGATCGAAGTTATACCGATCAACTGGGTTAGATGATTTACGATGCATCGTGATATTCATTGAAAAGTCTAGATGCAATCTAACCGATGGTAAGTTATCTGCTGGTACTGAGTAAAAATAAGATGGTGGGTAGGTAAAATTGGAGTCATTGGCATTAATTTTCCATCCTTCGTCGGGATAGAATCGTCTAAAAGCCAAACTACTAAAGGTCTGAATTGTGTTCACGCTAGCTCCTTTTATTTTAAAACTATCAACTGTCAAGTCTTTGATATTCGCACTTGATCTTACAATTAGTGTGTTACTTTCGAATAGATTTCCGGTAAACGTCCCGGCGATCATAGTACTACCAGACGAGAATGGTTCGCCGTTTCCGACTTGCAATGTCTCACCATCATATGCAGCAAGGATCACTGTATTATCATCCTGAAAACTTGACGTTGTTGAGAATGTTGCACTAGAACCGACTGTCCACTTGTAAAATATCTGCTGACCCGCGCTATAGTTGTGTTCTTTGAAGTTTAAATTATAGGTAGTGATCTTACCATTCACATCAGTAACATCAATAGTACCCGCAGATTGATCGACGTCACCAGCCGCATCAACTGACCATGTTAAATTAGCTTTGAAGTTTGGCGCTGTTCTGAAAGCATGTGATAACTCTGACTCCATGTTAGACAAATTTAAATCTTGAGGGGTGCCGTTCCAGAACTCATCGTATGCAGCACAACGTATATAGGTTCGAGTGGCCGGATCAACTGCTATCTGGAATATATTTGATTCGCCTTTATAGACTTGCGTCGATGGTGGTGGGATGTTCAATAAATCGTTGGCATTCGTACTTGCATAGCACACATTGCCTGCAAGGTCATCATCGTTTGGCGTGGATAGTTGTATATTCAGGGTATGACTACCCACTTCAGTTGAAACGATGTTTATAGTATTAGGATTAGAATTAGTAAAAGTTCGCTCAAGTACCGACGAACGACGGCTAGCAGTATCAACGGCAAAGACCTTGACTTTGATTTGTCTCTGCGCACCTGTAATACCCTGTCCTTGATTTTGAGTAGCGAAGTTCTCTGCAAATAAAAGTGTTGCGGTATTCGGTGAATTTACATACTGGTTTTTTTGTACATGTGAAGTCTTCATTAACACAGGTGGGTTTGTAGTAGACCAGAACTCTACTTCATATCGACGAAGGTTTAATATATTCGCATCGTCCCATGTCACTGTCAGATCACGTCCACCGAAGGAGGTATTACCAGAACCATTTGAACCATTGGGTATCTTTAAATTATTCGGTTGATCGGCTTCGCCTGACTCATTGACGCCACGAACTTCATAATTTATAGTTTGCCGAGCAGCCTTGTTACCGGCTATTCCTATAGGACGTACTGAAATTACATGTAAGCCGGACTCGATGTTAGTCAGTACGTGTGATAGGCCAGTTGTATTTGTAACATTCGATACGATACCACCACCAAATTTATACTGGAGTTGATAAAACTTTACATACTCTTTGCCAGTTGCTGGTTGCTCCCACTCAACTAATAAGTTAGAGTTAGGTGTTGCCGCATCGCCTGCACTTGCTATCTCGCGAACTTTTAGATTTTGAACAGGTGTAATATGTTGTTGGAATTGTTTTTGAACTGATGGTAAGTATTGAAATGGATCGGATGCATTTGATCCCGCAGCAGCTTGATTGTATATCGTTGAATCAAATTGCACACCACGAATTGTGTACATGCCCATTTCAGTATTCGATAAATCAATATCAGTGATCTTGATATCAGTGATAAGATTATTATAACTATCATTAATTTTAACAATATCACCTACTACAAGATTGGCACCTGTCCAACTCAATACAAATTCAAGTGTACGTAAACTCCCAGAATTGGTTAGTAATGCATGTCTGCATATAGTTCGTGCTTGAGATTCATTTGACACACCGAGTAGTTCGAGTTGTAGCGGTATAACTCCACGATCTTGCACACCGCTATCTGATCTTTCAGATAACGTTGTACTCTTAAAATTTTCTTGCGGGTTCTGCCAGATGCCAGTGACTTGAGTTGTTGCTGTGTTGATGTTACCACCGGTGTATTGAATATGACCGTTGATGATTTCCCCTACATTGATTGTTTTGATCGGATTAGTTGAATCGTTAGCCCAAGTGAGCGATACCTTTCCATCGACAGTCTTAACCAATTTTGCAAGCATTGTTGATGCTACTGAATTAAGTACCTGAGTTGCATTGTTGGATTTTGTTATCTGTGCATTGAATGTAAAATTACGTGCCGAAGCCATTAAACCTGCTCTATAGAAGGCAGGTAGATCAATAATACTTTTATCAATATATTGTCCATATACATCATCAGAGTAAATCATATCAAGGAGCACATATGCGCAATTGTTTGTCCATGCCTTTTTTAACGTGCCTATAAACGGTCCACTATGTGTATCCGTTTCAGGGTCATAGTTGAACGGCACCCAACACTCACGTCCCCGACCAACAAATGATATGTCTCTAATAGGGTCTTTAAGATCGTCTGAATCTACATCTATAGTATAAAGTGTTGAGCCACTATAGGTCTCTCGTCCTTCTTTCACTTCGTTATAACTATCGAGAATCATCTGGTTTTGATGACCCGATGCATTACTACTTCCTTCTGGTGATGATTGATGTTCTGGATATGTAGTTGTATTATATGTTCTGGTTTGATTGACGTTTGAGCTTATCCATGTAGAGGTTTTACTCTCAACCACTGGACCTTGACGCTCAAGTCTAATACTCCATGCACCAGTTGTATTATTGGGTCTCACGACTTCATATGACAAAATAAATTGTTGACGATTTGCTGTCTTGGTAATCCGTTGATCATAATATTCAAAACCATTCCCAGTGTTCACGAATATCTTGAATGATGTTGATGAACCACGGAATGAACCGGTATCTTTCTGATAGTAACAGCCGGTGGGGTACTTGATATTCAGTACGACATTATCAACGTCACTTGATATGTTGATGGTCTTCCCTTGACCGGATTCTAATGTAAGGTTCGATGCAAAGCCTTGCACTGAATTTTGAAAACCTAGTACAGGGCTTTGATTTTCCTCACCAGCACGGTAATCAGTTTTAACATCATCAAAGTTGTTGCCTATCGGGATATCGTTGATTAGGATTGATCCGTTTATTTTATCCTGCGCATTTGTTATAGATGGATTGTATGGACCGATGCAAGGTCCCTCACTGACAACGTACATTAATTTCTGTTGAATCTCCGCTGTATGATCCACTACATCCTCACCTAACGAATCTTTACGTACCAGATCACTTTGTACTGATTGATTTACAATGACGCCGTTAGCCCGTGTATAACCATACCAAAGCGGGCATGTAGTATTCTCGCTGCCATTATTTTGCGATGAACCGAAAATCGACCCACCGTCATCTGTCGTGTTTTCCGGCGTATCTTGAAATAGACTGACTGCACCACTTAAGGCCGTGGCCGATCCAGAGGTAATCAGACTTGACGATACACCAGACCAGAATGTAGAACCCGCAGCGAATCCGGCCCCACCCAACCAGATGCCTAAACCCACTACAACAAGTCCGAATATTAACATCTCGCCATTACTGGCTGCGCCTTCAAGCACTGGATATACATGGATTTCAGTTTGATCATCAGTGAAATTCAGAAGTATCTGATATTCATCAATAGCAGTATCTTCCGATAATTCATCACTATCGAAAAAACAAAATTCATTTTCACTATTGATGACATCAACTAATCCATCAACGGTTGCGCCAACACCTTCGATCAGTTCTTTAATATTATTCGCGTAGTAATAGTGTTCCGAACCAAACTGATCTGCAAGAGTTTCATGTAATACGAGTTTACGTAATACCTTAGATGGTTGCATTAAAGATCACTCCTACGATATACCTTTTGCGTGTATTGAGCATATCGATCATAGGGTACATAACCCGAAAGCTGCCCTATCAGATGATGTAGTAAAGATGCATGATGTTCACCGTCATTGATGAGTACGCCTACATGGTTGCATATATCAGTATCTGATATACCTACTCGCATTACAACTATGTCCCCATGCTCAATGTCACGGGCATCTATGAGTTTCAAGTCTTCAACTTCATCGAATACCGAATATAGATCTAGCTCGGGATTATTCAATTGCCATTGGAAATCGCGAGGTAACAATGGTAGTTGTACGTCAATCTCATTCATGCACCATCGTCTAACTAGTGAGTAATCATCTGAAACGCCACTTACATAATCATTACCAATATACGGTATACTTTTTTCACAATGGTTGAAGTAGAGTATAGGTGATACGGTCTCGCCCTCGGTACATACAATACCGAACTTACAAGTAAGCTTCTCAGTGAGTTTTAAATCCGCTGCACTTGGTTGCCGCCTGTCTACATTCATACGGCGAATCATTTGAGCATGCTCATCATTATCACCCATCGAATAGGTATGACTGTGTATCAAGACTGGATTCTTCTGACCTTTTGTCGCTCGTTTATATTCTGCAATAGTGATCTTAAATGTATCTACAGGTGTCTTTGATTTATTTTCTAATGGTACGAATGATCCGTCTTCTAATAGAACTCCAACGGCCTCATTCGGATATTGCTCCAGTACATATTGCGTGATTACATCATGTTGTTTTGTATCAGTCATTGTATTATTTGCCTATGCTAGGAAAGTCTTCTCTCGTCATCAATCGTGATGGGATTGGTGGATCTTGATTTAATGGATGTACAAGCTCAAAGCCAATAACTTCATTGTTGAAACTTGCTTGACCAATACGATAGAATGATTCATTCATGAATTGACCAGAGTTTAGCAAGTGTTCGAATGACATGAAAAAACGAACTTTTGTTTCTCGCATATCATCGTATTGTTGTAAGTACGGAAGCAACTCCTTATCGCCATTGTTCACTTGCATTTCAGCATTCTTGAACGCGTTGGATGTAGCTCCAATACCTGACACTGATAGTGCTAAACTCTTATAAGTGTTCGATTGAAATATGATTGAGCTTCTAGCACTAGGCGTGTAATACAAGGTTGGTCCCGACGGTATATCGAACTCGACGAATGTAACCACTTTGCCTACATAGCGCTTTATTAAATCAGCATTAGAGATAGCCATGATTAATGTTCTTCCTCTATAGTAAATTGGATTCGGTATTGATGGCCAGATAAAACCTCTATTGACCGTGTACCTCCAACAACCACCCAATTTTTAGATACGGTTGATCCATCACGTGGTGTCCACGTTAGTAAATCCTTACCACCGCCAACACTAGTTAGCGTTGCTTCTACAGTTAGTAAAGTGGCTTCATCAATTACGGTAGATACTATTGTCCAGCGTTCACGTTGCGAATTAAGGCCATTATCAGAGTATTGTCGTATGGCATTACCAAGCGTTGAAACATTCGTAGAATCTTCGACGGTTTTATTACTTTCCTGACTGATCTGATCATCGGTTAAAGGCATATTTAAAGGCATTATCGGTTCCTCGGCATTGCGCGATTTTTATCGTAAACATTTTGCGCTTCTCTACGAGCCACTGCGGAAACCTGATTTGCAATGGCAACAGGGTCGCCAGTGGCTGACTGGATGGTGATATTTTGAGTAAGCCCTGATGATCTTGATCGGCTTGCAAGTGTTTGGGTTGGTAGCGCTGATAAGTTTGGTGTAACGTCCAATGCTGGAGTAGTTGCCAGTGGTGGTGCAGGAGTTGGCGCTGATGTAAGATTACCAGTTGATCCGACTACTAGACTACCACCAGATAACGCGGCTATGCTACGAAAGAGCAGGGCTTGTATTATCATTGATCGAAGATCATTTATAATTTGCTCTTTAGTGGCTGCACTATTTTGTCCAGTGGCTGTAAAATATTCTGACATTGCACTGATGGCTTGATTGGCATAATTAAGAGCAAGTTTATTTTTTTCAGCCATTCGAGCCGTTTCGTCTTCATGCAGTTCTTTATCAATACTTGATAATTCTTTTGCAAGTTCTATAGTCTTCAATCGTTTAAATTCTATAAAATCAAGTTCTGCCTGTGCTCTTGTACTGATATGATTTAAGGCTGCACTGTTCTGTAATTCGTATTGCTGAATATCAAAACCAGTTTGTGCCATTGCTCTGGCCTTTTCATCTTCAATTGCACGGATCTGCATTTGACGAATTTGATCGGTCATCTGCGCCTGATTGTTAAGAGCAGCTTCCATTTGATTTGTTTCTAATTGATCTCTTGCCTTTTGTTCAGCTTTCGCGACATCAATTATACGTTGCGCGGCTGCTGCTTCTTCGCGAGCAACTCTGGAAGCTTCTGCTGTGTCTCTTGCCTTTTGTAACTTTTTTTCTAATTCATCAGCTAATCGTTGGCGTTCTTCTGCATTCGCTTTATCGTGAGCAATACGTGCCAGCCTTGCATCGCTTTCAGCTTGCGCTCTGGCGTTGTCGGCTTCAATGACTATTTCCAGCATTTCATCATATTCATCTTCTAATATCTTGCGTGATTGATCTATATCGCGTTGGTTTATATTTGATTTGTCACCTCGCGATTGCAAGTTATCCATTTCTGATTTTAGCGTTTTAAGTCTTGCTCTTGCTTTCGTAACGGGGATATCCAAAATACCAACGAACTGCATAAGATTTATAGTGGAATTTGCAATTTCATTTTTCATCAACTCCCATTCCAATGTTAACGGCGCAAGCGCTAAACCTCTTTGTATTTCCAGTGCTTGAGTGCCTTGCATAATAAGATCAAGTTTACTTCTGTAGGCTTCTGCGCCAGCAACTACATCGTTTGATAGTACTGCACCATATTCACGGGCGGTTGCTATTGTTTGGGATATAGTAGCTTCTGATTGTCTGAATAATTCGACTAACTTATATCCGTTGCCGCCATAGATTTTATTCATGGCGTCGGCTCTTTCAGTTTCGGATGTAAGGTTAGCTATGGCACGGCCCGTTTCGTAAAATAATTCTACGTTTGTTTTGTACGTCCCGTTAACTTCCTTAGCTGATATATTCAATCGATCAAACCAATATCGTGCTTCACCTACACCTCGCGATGCTTCACCGGTTTTTTCGTTAAAGGTCTTCAAGGCTCCATCTAATTCGGTAATAGCAATACCTGAGTCATTTGCAACTATGCGTAATTCTTGTAGTTCTTCAGCCGTAACAGATAATGCCTTGGATGTCTTCCCGATTGAATCGCCTGCGGTTGCTGCAACGTTACCCATTTGTGCAAGTTTTGCGGTTGTTGCTAAGGCTGCTGTCGCCACTACTGTAAAAGCGCCTGCTGCTAATCCAATACCTTTAATCGCTGTACTTACATTTTCACCTTCCTTGCCCATACCCCGAAGGTTTTTAATAGCGCCCGACTGATTATTTTCAACATATTTTAAAATTACTGTATGTATTGTACTGGACATCGTTTAGCCTCGTTTCTGCATTTCATCAATGAATACATTATCTAAGGCTTCGAATAAATCATGCTCGATAGCTGATAATTTTTTGCCTCTTATTGATAACCATTGATTTGTTTTTTCTATACTAATGTTTATTAATTCAGTTCGACTCGATGCAATTTTGAAATATATGTCCAAAACAGAACGAAACTCATAAGGGTATTTTGGATTTAGCGTTAACTCTGGCGGGACAACTTCGCCATTAGTTGATTGCATTACGTGTTGTAATACTTGTCGTTTAGTTTCCCCTTTCGCGTTTGGTATATCCATCCTTACGTGGTGCTTGAACCATTCGAGCGCTTCACTTTCTTTTTTTTAAAGAACAATGTCTTATTCATAACAGCTGCTTCAATCTGCTCTTTAACAAAGTGGAATTTAGGTTGACGTAACAGTGCCTCGACATTCTCTTGTGTACATGGACTCAACCAGAACTTTTCATTCCAATCTTTTACACATGCTGCAATTGTATGAATGTTCTCTTCTTCTAAAACAGTAAGAGTTTGATCAAAAATATTTTTATCGCGTAATGTATCTCTTGCCGCGTTATAGAATTCATCACTATAGCGACCTGTTAGTGTTACATGACCTTCAGTAGGATCGCCATGTGGGTCATTGATAATCAACTTGTGTTGGTGTGGTGCATAGTCGTTTATTGTTTTCAAATAATATTACTCCTTGTCACATCAGGGTGATGTGTTAATTCAAAACTTATCAGGGATGATAAGTGTCGTACTAGATGATGGTATTGCGCCATCACCTTTACTGTGTTTTTGTTTTAGGCTGAACGTACCAGTTCTACGGTTGTGCCTGAGGCTGAATCGAAAAATGCTTCGAATGGAATTGATACCGTAATGCTTCCACCATCATTGATAGGAATGTCATGACCAAGTAATTTTATGGCTGGGAATTTCCAAGTGTGTTGTTTTGAATTAGCATCCTTGATTGTTGCTTCGAGACTGGTAGTGGTTGAGTCTACGAACTTTTGGTATAGATTCAAGTTTGTAAAAAATACATCAAAACTGCCTTGAACAACTAGATCAGATGCCGAAACGCATACTGGTGTCTCCGCGCCTAAGGCCCAATCATTTGAAATTTGGTTGTCTATTGTGAAGGATAGGCCCGTTATCACAGCTGAAGTTACCCCACCCTCTTTAAATGTTCCACCGATATGAATGAATGATTCGTCTGATGGTGCATCGGTTGGTGCATTATCGAGGGCAGCGGCTGGTGTTTCTGTTTCGATGCCCATGAGGCCGAACGTAGAAGTGACAACACCCGTCGTGTTTATTTCACATGAAAATGTATTAACTCGAAGGCCCTTGTGTACAAAATGATCGTCCTTGTCTTTGTGCGAAACTTGGAGGGCGAACGTTTTGATTTGGTCGGCTATCTTGATGGAATTGCCAGTGAAAGAACTTCTGAACAAAGATTCAAAAAGATAATCAAAGTTACCATGACCATAATCAGCTTGCAATTCACCTGCAACAGTTTGAACGCCTGCGGTTGGTGCGCTTTTCTGGCGATTAGAATTTATATTGTTGCTTGTAAAATATTCATTAGCAACATTAACGTTACCACCGGATCGTGGAAGTTCTTGAAAATCGCCATCGGCGATAGTTGCTGGCAGATTGCCATCGGCACCAGTATCGATGTATGAAAATGATGTACGTGAACCTCTGGCTGGGCAATTTGCTGACATTGGAATTCCTCTTTATTATCCTTATTTATGGTTGTTTAACTATTATCCTTGAAGTACTTGTCCACGATCTCAGGTACGACCTGCGCAGAACGACGAAACGGAGCGATAGCTTTTCTATTCTCAGATCCATACTCGATTGTCATGATTTTACCTGCACCTGCTGGGTCATCACTTAAGACGCCATCATCACCTGCAAAAATACTGTTATAAAACTCTCCAGTGTCATAGGCTTCGTGCTTGGCGATTTCCTTGGCAACTTCAGTACACTCCTCGATAACGTGTTCTTTCAGTCCTTCGATTTCTTTAATTAACTTTTTAAGATTTTTCATCGTCTGATATATGCCTCGAATAAAATTCTAACGGGCACCATGTAATAGTTGGTGTTCTGTTGGCTGATGACTCTTGATACTGATCTAATATGGATCTTCCAAGATTCATCAGGTACGCCTAGTGCTACTTTGGCTGGAAACGCATCGATTAAAGCATCGACGAAGTAATCAGCACCATCACTACCTTGATTTGATGGTGTGAATATATCAACTTGCATTTCACCTGACCAAAAGTTCCGGCCAATCTCTCCAAGTGTTGATTGTCCTGTTGGTGATGGGATCATTGATATACGCGACCATAGGCTGTTATGAATTCCGGATGTATCACTGGATACTATAAACCCTCTTTCGTTTTCTTTAATAAGCTTAGGAAAGTTAGGTATAGCATTTACATGATTCGAAAAAGTATTGTTTATTTTACGATAGCTCATTAGATAACTTCCTTTTCTTGCTCAAGTAAAATAATCGTATAGCGCGGACGACCTTCGACATCCGTATCGATTTGTGTGGGCTTATAATATTCATTGTTAACTTGTATCCGCATATCTTGGTTAATATCGTTACGGTAGCGGATAGTTAATACATGTGTGTTTGATAGATTCGCATTTGCGCCTCGATCAAAATCCGATCCGGCGAATGATTCAAGCTTGCCTTTGGTCGTAATGACATTAGTCCAGACGTTATCGAAATTGAATGTTTCGTTCTGTACTTTATTAAGTTGTGCGAAAGTTATGGCGCATCGTAGCTCTGCAATCTTCATTATTACAACTCGATGATCTTGTAGGCATCCATTATCGCCTTTGCTGGTTCTGGTATTTGCGTTTTACTAGGGTCTTCACCTCTTTGTTCGAATATATTGGCTACTGACATGGCTATACAACCTCTGATATCACTGGGAATAGATTCAAAGTCTTCACCATATCCTGCTACTAGTTGGATTTTGACAGCTTCGAAGTCATCAAGATTACTTGGTAGTTCGAAAGTCGATTTAAAAACAAGATTTTTACTTGCG
>Ga0114957_1004608_pt1 | contig 11778 bp, 17 predicted proteins | sample BantaG_FD_87175 | JGI IMG/M metagenome (GOLD analysis project Ga0114957, IMG submission 87175) | Marine algal microbial communities from Bantry Bay, Ireland - BantryBay_4 metaG | ecosystem: Host-associated > Algae > Red algae > Unclassified | place: Bantry Bay, Ireland | collected 2014-11-21 | reverse complement strand
GACACCCTGCGGTAGAATCCGATCACGCGACACCAACCGACTGCTCCGTCACCCAGCTGCAATCGACTAAAACTGTTGGTCCGCTCTCGAATGCCGAGGGCAGTCCTCATCTTAATAAAGTGGAGATCCGCGCCATTATTTTTCTAAACTGATCAAGATCCTTCCAACACACGTTGCGCCCTATCGGATGTTTTTCACGACCTGTGCAATGGTCGTTTGCCCGCTCGATATGATCAAGCAGGGATCTTTCTCATGCCATGTAACAATGTCGTTTCTCACCACATATTTAGTGTGATGCTTTTCGTGCTCTCTCCTTCAGTCAATGTTCTTGCTTTTAAACTACCGTCGTTGTTGTTCTTCTTGCGTGTCTTCGCCGGTCGCTGTTGTGCTGTTCACTCCAGGTGTTTCTCGACTGGATACCAACGTGCAACGAACACCCCTGGGTGGGTCATGGCTACTACAGCCTTCAGTCCTGGAATCCCATGCGGTTGGTATGTTCAGTGTCTGTGGATGTTTGATTGCCGTCCTCTCCGCTTCTTTTACCAGCTTGGGTTGAGCTTGGGTGTTGTCCTGTTAATCTTGGGGTGTTCCAGACAGCGCCTGTTTCTCCCATTCTTGTGGTTCTGCCGCTCGCCTCCTCTTTTTCCTGCATTCCCGAGACGCTTCACCCAACTGTCACCTCATTTCTGTGTTGCTGAACTCTGCTTCCTGGTGTGCGTCCTGTGCGCTGCCCCATTCTTGGCTTTTGGTGTGGTTGACGATATCGTGGTCTCCAGTCGCACCCCGTGCGAGGCAATGCGAGCGACGGGCGCACGCTGCGGTGGCGATAGAGTTGCTGGCTCTGGTGGTTCAATCAAGGCAAGGAGAGCGAAGCGGGGAGATACGCGGCATAGGACGGGAGGGCGAGCGGGGGCGGGGTGGTGGTGGTCGATGGCGATGTGTGTTGGACAAGATAGGAGCAAGACGACGTGGGGAGGGAGGAGGGACGGACAACAGCGAGTGCGCGTTGCATTAAAGAGGTTGTATGTGCACGTCCGTGTCATTCTTTCGTAGTCACCGCAGAAACCGGAGTGCTCTTGTCGACGGGCGCTAGTGATGAGGTGCATCATCTTTTCTGCACATGGTATCGGCAACGCGACCTTGTTCGTCCCTTTCCTGACAATCACATACACTCACAGACGTGAAAATCACCCCGTCACTCATCCACTTCACCCCCAGACACCGACAGCTGTCGGCTACGACTCAAGTCGTCACCGAGTACAATATACTTCTCGGCGTTAGCGCCCGTCAGACGAGCTCGTTGCTTGGTGACAGTACGTCCCGCCCGAGAAAAGACCCGCTCAGACGACACGCTCGTTTCTGGCACGGATAGCAGGTAGCGAGCCCCCATGGCCACACAAGGGAAGGCCTGCTGATGCGCTCTCCACCAGGAGAGAGCGGTATCCCCCGGAAGGGTGATCACAGAGCATCGTAGGTACGACTCCCACTCAGCCTCCACCGTGGTAGAGAACAGAGCAGACGCCGGATTTGGTCGAGCATCACCCCCGTCCGCCAGCTCATGTTAGGGGGTGGTCTACGAAAGCAAGTTTCCAACAAATGAGCGGCGACATTTGTTTGAAGCATTGATGCCATCATTTGCCGCCGCCGGCATCGTACCTTCGTCAGCCAAGTCAGCCCGTGCCGCCATCCACTTGATGATATCCAGAACGCTGTTTCGCGCCACGGATACCGCTGCCGCGTTCTTTCCAAAGTCAAACGCCTTGGTGCGGGGGTTGAGCAACACAGCAGCCAGCCGGATGGGAAACCACTCGGGGTTAGTTCCGGTGAGGCGCTCGCGCTCACGGCGCACGCGCATGTTCTCCAACACGACTCGCTTCAGCGCGGCCACCTCCACACAGTCGCCCACCTGTGGAGCACCAACCTTCTTGACGTACCAGAACACCGTCTCCTCCAACAAGCTTGTGGGCTTCACCTCGGATCCCAGGGAGGTTGAGGCGCCCTCCAGTACAGAGAGGAAGGAGATGACCGCTAGCAGCGCGGCTTGCTCGACCATGTTGGGGCACTCCACGCGCTTCTTGGAGCCCTGCACGGAGGTGTAGAAGTAGTACGACGAGAGTGCCGGGGGTACGGCCGGCCCGACCCGCACGAAGCGGCGGAGCATGGTCAACGTCGAGCCCCACCGTGTCGGACAGTCGATCATGAGACGGGACACGAGGTCGGATTCCCGGACGATCCCACGCCCCTCTGCAGTGGCCATGCGGGCCTCCTCCCTCTCGACCGACAGTCTCAGCTCCTCCTTAAAGTTCGTGCTCGTGCGGCAGAGCTTGGACACGAGTCGCACGTTCTTAAGGATGCCCCGTAGACAAGGGACGGCGAGGCCAGCCCGCACCGAGAATTGAAGAGTGTGCGTGGCACAGCGAGCGTGCTGCCAAGAGAACGCGGCACCGCCACGCCCGCCTGCCGGCTCACGGCCGTCGTGGAAGGCCCCCGGAATTTCCGCACAAAATACATTCGCCCGAGCCTCTTCCTCTTCCGAGGTGTAAGTTGTCCCGCCCGAGGCAGCGTCCGTCGGGGATACAAAATCACCACCGTCAGATCCAACGTCCTCCAGGTCTGCCCCGTCTCCTCCTTCCTCTTCATCCGACTCGGTGGCCGCCCCGGCTGCGCCGCCGGGCCGATCCGCTTGCCCTGCGGCACCCCCCGCCTCCGCATGCTCCGCGCCACCCACTACGTCCGCGCGCCCGACGCCGCATGCGTCGCCCGTCGGCGCCACGAATCTGGCCCTACCAGTTTCAAAGCCGCTCGGATGGTCGGCACCCCGCGCCGCCTCTCCGAGGACGCGGCCGGCGCCCATGCAGTTACTCGCCCCGTCCGTGCGCACGATCCCAACCTTGTCACTAATGCCAAACTCGCCGGCCACCCGCAGCAAGAAGGTAGCAATGGCAGACGCCGCGTGGCGGCCGTTGACGACGCCGCAGCACAACACACGGGACCGCAGTACCCAGGCCTGGTCAATGTACGAGACCAGAAAGGATCCGAACGGCTCGTTTGCCAGAGACGTCCACATGTCCGTGTTGACGTGGCATATGGTCACGCCGCTTAAGGTCGCCCTCGTGTCGCCCTGCAGCTCCCGGAAGCGAGTAGATGTAGCTCGGGAAAGGGTTGACCTCGACAGAGTGGACAAGTGGGGTTTGGCAATGGCAATCATCGCTACGTAGGCCGGGTCCTCATCTAGTGACTCGGGAATTAGAGTAGAAATAATCATGTCCACTTGCTTCTAGTAAAATTCCCGCTGCGTAGAGTGGTTCAACGTGTAGGGCTTGGGCGCAGCCCGGAAGTACGAGATGATTCTCCCCGCCCCCGCCCGTACACCCGCCTGGCCACCTTGATCGCCTTGCAGAGCGGCACCTGCGCGTCCACGGGAGGAATGTGCAGCACCCAGCGGCGGCCGATTCTCATCAAGGATGTCGTGGTGATCTTTCAAAAGCCGCCGCAAGTTGGTCACGCCATTTGCGTGCACCACGCGGCCCGTTGGACAGCCTTTGTGGTCCTTGTGGATGCAGAAGTAGGCACGCGAGTACATGAACCCGGCACTGTCGTACTGGACGACAAAGTAAGAGTATACTGGGCTCCTCTTGTTGCCAACAGGGACTGACGTCCATGTACATCCTGTTGGTGGGCGCCACGAAGACTGGGGCGTGAGGGGAAGTCCGCAGGGCGCCGCGGACGAAGAGGAGCCGCTCCCGTCGTCGTCCCCGGCTGCCGCCGTGGAGGGGGGGGTGGAAGAGGGTACATCAGAAACAATCGTGGCCATAATGGCCCCGACGGCGGTGGTGGGGTGGGTATGGCTGTACGCGGCGACACAAAGCCTCTTCCGGCGCCCGTCACTGCCCTGCACTGCGACGAGGCTGCTGTTTTGGCTGGAGGTGGGACGAGGCTGTGCGTTGGCAGACAGCCGTGCACCGCCTTCGAGCGGTCAGCCGGTGCAAATCAGTTCCCACATGTCCTGGGTACACCTGGGAACTGATTTGCACAGTTTTTAAATACCAAAATTGGTTGATGCCAGTTTTGGCAAAAAAACAGTTTATGATAAACCAGTTACAACCAGTTACGCTAAACCAGTTGCCCATCCCTAGTTAACAGCGCCCTAACAGCGCCCTAACAGCGCCCTAACAGCGCCCTAACAACGCCCCTCAATCGCGCCCCGGGCGCTCTTCCTAATCCTATTCATGGTACAGTATAGTACCCGTGACCTAACGCCCAGGAAAATCTTGAGTAGTACAGTACCCTGAACTCAAGTCTAGGGAATTGACTTGGATCGCTCTGTTGGGCACAGGCGTGGAGCGTTCTGGGCCGTACACGTGTGACCTCCAGAGTCAGTGTGTCCAATCCATGCTGTCGCCAGCGCCGGAGTCGTGTGGTCGAGGGATCACCACCTGCCCAAGCGTCGCGCATCGCCGCGTCTTCTTCCGTCTGCCAACACCTTCCCCGCAGGCCGCTCCCGACGCGTCCGTCTTCTTCCCCACACTTCCTCCCTGCTCCTTCTACCTCCTCTCTTGAAAACTCTTCGGCGCCATGGCCTTCATGACGTCCCCGCTGGCGCTCCCGGGCCAGGCTCAGTCGCGGGCCCATGCCTGCAGCCGCCGCCCGACCATGGCTGCGGAGAACGCCAGCGAGGCGCCCGGGGCGGCAGACGAAACCTCCCCCGCACCGCAAGGAGCCACGCCCACTCAGCCCAAGGGATTTGGCCCAGCCAAAGCGGCGGCGGCGCCCCCTTCGGCAGCGGCTGTCCGCCGCAACGCGGCCAGCAACAAGTACGACGACATGAAAGCGTCGGGCATGCCAGAGTACAACATTTGGGTGCGGCGGCCGGAGGACACTGGGGAGAAGCCCAACTGGTACCCGGTCGGCAGCTTGGCGGTACCCCGCTCGGGTGGCGTTGTACGCGCCATCTATGCGACGGAGAAGGACCTGGCATCGGGGGCGCTGCGGCTCTTCCCGACGCTCAAAGACGTCGCGGACGACTTGGTCTACGGTTACCAGCTGAAGGAGTTCCCAGACGAGGTGGTGACGGAGGCAACGAGGCCGATTGAGGGTGAAGGCTTCCTCGCCAGCGTCAGCAACTTCTTCTCCAACCTCACCAACCCACTCAACACCAAGTAGCGAGCTGTTAGTTGTACAGGGGCGGAGGTGGCGGTGCGGCTGCCACGAGAGTGCGCGCAGGACGACGCATATGCATGGGTGGATGTGCATGGGTCAGGGGACTTGCCCGGGCAGGCGGGATGCACGCGCCCGCCGTGGTATGTAGCGCGGCATAGGTGTGTGGCTGGCGAGCCTCTGTGTCAACTGTGTTTGCTGTTTCATTTCTTGCTGAGCACAGGTGTTCCGGGTTCTGGTTTTTGTTGTTGTACGCTGGGTGCAGGTGCTTCGCGTTATTGGTCCAGGGAGAGTTCTGGTTGACCTGCATGTATCCCATCATTCTACCTTCGCGAAAGATGTACCTGGTGCACGCCTCCACGCGAGGCGCTTCGCAGTACTGTGTCTACCGCAGTGATTCCATGAATTTTCAATCAGTTTGAAGGACGGCTCGCTTTTCTGCTATAGCTCAGAAGGTCTCTGGAATGGTGAGCGTGGTGGCCGCGCTCAATCGGAATCGCAATGCATGGCTACAATGCATCCAGCCGGATTGCCGGCGCCGAAGGCTCGCTACCGAGACGGTGAGGTACTGTACACGAAGCAACCAACGACTGATGTCTGGGCCCACCAAAGTTCATGCCATTGCGTCAAGGGAAGATGAGCAATCTACATGACCAGCAACCACGATGCCCATGTGTCACACAAACCATGCACAGTGCGGGCTTGAGCTGGCTGCTCACTGCCTGAATGATGCGAGCGAGATTGGAACGACGCACAAATGCCTAGACGCCACCATCAGATGGAAACAAAACCGCCGCTCTCTACGGCAATCAGCAATGCGCTCGTTTCCCACATGAACCACGCAAGTGCTAGGGATATTGGAGAAAGAAAGAACGGAAAGAGGCAAATAGCAACAGAACACATCACAATATCACATAATTGCGTGCCACGCAGTCGGGCAGCGTCACCCTACTGGGTGCCGAAGCCACCCATCTTTTTCTTGTCGGCCGGCTTGAGAATTTGGAAAGAGCACATCAGCGTCTCGTCCACTGACATCATGGCGCCAGCGTTGTCGAACTCGCCGCAGTAGTTGGGCGCGGAGAAGATGGTCACCAGGCGGCGGTCGCAGAAGAACGAGTAGCCGTCCTCCACAACCTGGTGGGCGCGGCATACCAGGTCCAAATCGAAGCGCTGCAGGAAGCGCGCCACGATGTCACCGCCAAAAGTGAAGGAGACGCCACGGTCGTTCTCGCCCCACCCCTTGATTTCCCCATCGGGGTCAGACCAGAGCAGGTCACACAGCAAGCCTTGGTCGGGAACGTCCGTCGGGCGCTGGATACGCCGGATCTGCTCCATCGACGTCAGCTCCGGGGACAGCCCGCCGTGGGTGCAGAAGATCTTCTCATCTACAATCGCCGCAACAGGCATGCAGTTGAAGACGTCGCAAAACGTCTTCCAAAGCTTGATGTTGTAGCGTCGCCGGCACTCGTCGTAGAACCCATAGATGCGGTTGATGCTGGAGCATTCGTGGTTGCCCCGCAGCACAAAGAAGTTCTCCGGGTAGCGGACCTTGAACGCCATCAATAAGCAAATTGTTTCGATGCTCTGCTTTCCCCGGTCAACGTAGTCTCCCAGGAACAGAACTACGCCAGACGAACCAGCCACATGCGAAAAAGCAAAACGCAACAACATTGTGGGTCAGCTGGGCCTCCGCAAGGCGGCCATCGCACACTGCGACTGCAAACCTGAACGTCCACACCATACGCGCTACAGCAGCAACGCGCCTCCCACCAACTCCGACTAGGCAAGACACTCGTGGCACCCTAGCACTGTCGAGAACCAAAAACGTACAGTTGCTGGTCGGAGGGAAGCCACCATACTCGAACAGCCGCAGCAAATCGTGGTACTGCCCATGGATGTCGCCGCAGATTTTGATGGGCGCGTCGAGCTCTAGCAACGGCGCCTGCGAGAGGAAGATTTGCCTGGCCTGCAGACACAACTGCTTGATCTCCTCCTCGAGCAAGTTCACCTGCCGCCCGGGCCGCTGCCCGCGCACCTTCGACTTCTTACCCCCGCCAGACGGCTTGTGCTGCACGCGTCAAACAAGGTGTGTAAGACGGCATTCAAGGCATATGAGCCGAGAGAAAAGTATGAGTGAGTGCGACAAAAGCAATAATCGGTCAAGTCAGCAAAGGAGCAAGGCCTCGCACGCCACTCACGCCATGGGCCATCCGCTCCGCGTGTCACGAAGTCAACCTTACACGCCAATGATCGACCGCATCACAACGTACCTCGAGCAGACGCTCGATGATGGAGTCGACGTTGAGCTCCGAGGAATCCGCCGCGCCTCCTTTCCCACCACCGCTGCTCACATCAAAGCAATAAGAGAGCAAGAATACATTCACCGTACGTAGCAAGCGTACCCAATGTACCGCACAGATGAACGCAGTGAGTGAACATGCCAGACATTAGACGGTTGTCGATCAGCAGACCAGCAAAACCAAAGAGGCTTGTCACGAAAAGCACGCACCAGGTGCCATGCGCCCACAAGCTGGCAAGCGTAAACAGAAAAGCACGACAGCGTCTATTGTAAAACATAGTCGCCCACCCCTGAAAAAGACATCGTACCGCTTCGAGGTCGATGCAGGATCCATGACGACTGCCTGCTACGGGGAACGGCACTGAAGGGTGGTACGGCGGGACACGCCCCGCCAACACAGCGTGACAATCGCCTCCAGGACGAGCAGGTTGCCGATGGAAGGGCGGGCGGAGCACTCGGGAAGGGCGCGACACAAAATGCCCAGAACGATGCGTCGCTTTACGCCGCCCGAGGCGCAACACCACACGAAGGCAGAAGAGAGCACAACCGCGAGCGCACACGTGGCCGCTCGACCCAAACTTGGTGTACCGCACAGACCGCAGCGGCAAGGCGCGATGACGTGCCGGGCGGGCGAAGGGTAAAGCACAGCAGGGCAGGCTCGCCCTGCGCAACGTCTGTCGCGCAGGGTGCGCGTTGACCACAGGCCACGACGAGTGTACGTGTGTGCGTGCGGCGCGGTCGAGCAAAAATGTGTCGCTTGGACCACGGTGTCGAGAGCGTCTCGCAGCAGCGTTGTGCGCGGGCTGGACGTAGATTTGTGCTCAATATTGTGCACAATCATGCTGCTCTCCCATAATTACGTGGCTCCGCTCCGAACGTTTTTTGTGGAAGTCTGTCCGTCTCTTACAAATATTTGAAAAAGAAAGTGTTGGAGTTGCAAACCAAACATGAGTGTCTCTTCTTTCAGTGGTATTGTTGACCAGCTCTCCTGCCACGCTCTGTGAAGGCGTGGCTCCGTGCCATCCCATTGACAACCTCACACGGTCTATATGTGAATAGCGAATGTGCCGCATCGATCGTTGAAAAGGTTGGGTTCCAAGAGAACACTGCAATCAACAATGACTTATTCAACATTGATAGTCTCGATCTTGCTGGGCCGCTTGAGCGTCATTCAACACCAGCCCGAACGCCCCGAACGTCCGAACGCTGAACGGCCATACCGAAACCCCATTGGGCGACGTGGCCTCGGCTGGGATGCTTGGCCAATGGCATTTCAATATGGCCGTTCAGCGTTCGGACGTTCGGGGCATTCGGGCTGGTGTAGAATGACCCTGAGCCTCTGGATGGACAGCCCCAAGGCATACAGCCGTTTTCGCAAAAACCTCGCACGCAAACTGTCGCACCACTCTTACAAATCGGCCTTCACGGGGTCGCAGAGGCCGATTTGTGAGAGTGGTGCAACAGTCGGCGTGCGAGAGAACGGCAGTTAGAGCCGGTCTGCTGTGACCGACACACCAGCGGCGCCCGTGCCTAGCTAGCCATCCATTGACGTCCAGTTATTGTCAACAGAGTGCAAAAACTAGTGTGGCACTGTACTTTGGAAACATTACCTTTCGAGGCTGGACGCGCTTGTAAGCTGGTACGAAGCCTCTCTGCCCTGCCGTGCAGCATCACACATGACCGTCACGCTATGGGCACACCACTGTCATCACAAACTGGGCAGAAAATCTGGGGTCAGCTGGTGGGTAAAGCCGACGCTCTCACCCCAAAAAAAGCTCCGCCCACACCCAAAACAACAGCTCGCTGCACCCTATCTACACTCCACGCGGTCGCGTCGGCAGTCGGCCGGTCCATGACAATCTCCACAACAATCACGACCAGCAAGTCGAACGCCCCGCCCGCCTACCAGCGGCAGAGCTCACCGCTGGCAGGGCAAACATGCGACTATCTCCCCTACTTCTTGCCGCGGCTGTTGATCTTCTTGCCGCGGCTGTTGATCTTCTTCTGCTTCCGCTCGGCGGCAACGCACTTGGTCGCGCACGTCACGGGCACGCCCGGCATGACTTTCAGGAACGATTTCCCTCTGGGCCGCGCGCACGCCTTGTAGCACCTGGTCGACAGGGGAAGGAGCTTGCATGAGCCCGACATGTGGAACGTCCTACCGCAGGTGTTCTTGAAGGTACCGCCGCGCAAGAGGGGCAACGCCTTCTTCTTGGGTGCGCATTCGTCCTTTGCCATACACGATTTCAGGATGGACGGTACGCACGACTTGTTGAAGGAGAACTCAACGCCGCACCCGTTGGCGACAATCTGGCCTGGGGTGCCCGAGAGCAGGCGCCGTGTGCACGTGTCGGCCACGCGACATACCCGTGGCGCAGTCGGCGCCGCAGCAGTCGTGCCCGCCACGGCGAGCAGCAGCAGCAAGAGCACCATGCGGGCCATGGCAGCGACGGCACGGGACGCTTCCGGGTCGTCGACGACGGCGCGCGGATGAAGAGGCGTGGGTCGGCGCGCGTGGAGGGCCACGACGTCAGACCGTGACCAACGGTAAGGCCTTGAGCGGGAGGGCGGGTAGTGACAGGAGAGCCGAGAGTGCCGGACGGGTCGGGTGTGCGCTGCCGGTACACTGGCGGTGGATGGAGAGACGAGCCGCGGTCGGCGCCGCCACGCACCGCGGAGCCGCTTAAAGCTCCTCGCGGGGCGGCGCCACCCCGCCGGTCAGTGGACCGCTAGTCACGGGGGACGGACGGCTGTGCCCCCTGCATGCCCCCTGGGTGCCCCCTCCCCGCCGCCGCCCCGCCTTGGCGGGCGGTCCGACGAGCGGGCGGCGGTTACCCCCCCTCGCAGCGCCTTCCCCCGCGACGTGATGGTTGGCGCGGTGGCGGATGTGCACCGCCGGCGCCATCCCGACCGTTGCCCACGCGCGTGCCGCCGCGTGGGCGGGAGCCTCATGACCGGCCGACCGCCACGGGGCGCGTTGGGAGCCGCGTTGCGTGCGCACGCTGTGATGCAGACGCGCCCGCGCGCGCGGCCGGGGAGGACGGCAGACCGGGACAAGACCAGGGCGCCGCGCAACAAGTCAGGTGGCGTGCGGTCTCCAAACACCCCTCGCCGCGCCAGTGGTCTGCCGGGAGCCCCTCGCCGCCCAAAATCGGCCAAGCCACCACGTGCGGTGCGCTGGACTTGGCCACATGCCCGCCCTGCGTGTGACTGCGGGCAGCCCGCGGGCAAGCACTTGCGCGCGCACACCCCGCGGTCAACGTGGGGGCGCGTGGAGCGCACGCCGCTGCCACCGTCACCGCCACGCAGACCCACCGAGGCTGGGACGACACGCCAGCGGTAGTGGTGGCCGCCCGACGATACCCCAGGCGCGCTCGGCGGACAGCACGGGCTACACCGGGCGTGGTGCCATCGCCGGCGTCGACCATGCTGTGACGGGCGTCCCGCCCTGCCGACGCCCCACTTCCGGACGGCTACAACTGTCGGTCGCCCGCCGCCCAGCACCCCCGCGCCACCATTGACGGGGGCGGGCGGCTGGCCCGGAGTCCCCACGCTCGTCACCCGACGCAGTCGAGTGAGTCTGGTTGCACGGCCGGCCGCGGTGCCTCGTGCCGAGCGGGCCGATGGAACGCCCAGCCAGCGCGGCGCGTGACAAGGCAGCCTCGTGCGCGGCGCACGGGGGCACAACGAGACGCGGGATGAGACGTCACGAGCAACGAGCGCGGGGTAAGAGGCGTGTGAGGCGGCCTCCGCCGTCGCATCTACGACTCGCGGGGCAAACGCAGTCGCGCCTCCGTGCGTCTGTCAACCGCCCACACCCAGGGGGGCGGTCTTCACACAACATACCGGCTCCCGCTGCTGGCGTGTGGTTCGGCGACACGCACGCCGCGCTGTTGCCACAGCTCCGACGTGCCGCTCGCAGACGGTACTGGCGCGGACGGTAGGCGAGACCGGTGATAGGGGGGGTGCTAACCAACTTCCCCGCGACTTGTGCCGGCCACCGGCACCGTGCCATGACGCCGCTAGCGTCGCGACGGCGTGGAGGGGGGGGGCGAGGAAGGGCAGGGGGGAGGAGACAAACCACGGCACGTAGCCAGCGGAGTGACTGCGGCCGAGGCCGGTGCCGACGTCATCGGCAGCGCGGCCCGGCCGCCGGGCAGGCGGCGGACGTCTTGTGTCTGGCGGGGGGCCGCCGCGGCGGTCGCCGACACTCACACCTTTTCCGCATTACCGCCACCCCCCCCAATCCCGCCCCCATGGGCCATGCAACGTCGTCGAGTGGCAGCCTGTCTCTCCCGGCCCAGGGCGCGCTCTGCAGTCTT
>Ga0114957_1004607_pt1 | contig 11781 bp, 15 predicted proteins | sample BantaG_FD_87175 | JGI IMG/M metagenome (GOLD analysis project Ga0114957, IMG submission 87175) | Marine algal microbial communities from Bantry Bay, Ireland - BantryBay_4 metaG | ecosystem: Host-associated > Algae > Red algae > Unclassified | place: Bantry Bay, Ireland | collected 2014-11-21 | reverse complement strand
GCGGGGGGGGAGGCGGCCGGCGGAGGGGGCGCCGCAACGGCCAAGGCTGGCTTTTTCCCGGCTCAGACCTCTCTGACCAGCGACGCTGCCGTGTCGTCGCCGCCAGCCACGACAGCCCGAGGCACACCGGCAGGGCATGGCTGTCAGCACTGGCCATCCTATTCAATTTCCCACACGTGTATGCGGTTGAGAATGAAGGCTGTTGCACCCTTCATTCCTAATGTCACTTAAGAATGAAGGCTGCCATTACCGGTGCTCGATTGACTTCCGAGTGCAGCTGCGGCGCAGTGCACGTGCCTGACAGCAGTCTGCGCGAGCTAATACCGCCGCGGCGGCAGAGCTCACGTCGACGCTGTCTGGCTCCTTTGGACGACCGAAGCCGACGCCCAGCGGGCGTGCCCTCAACGCCACCTCTTCGCAACAGCAACCTTTTTTTTTACGCGATCGACGGCAGCCGCTCCCCGTCACCGAAGGCGGCCAAGACGGAATTGCACATGGACCGCATACCCATCCCAGCGCGCGCTTCCGCGCCTGGGCTCCAGTCCCCTCGACCCCACACTCCCCCCCCTCTCCCAGACCGTACAATCGGCCGCCTCAGGGCAGCACGCAGTAGGTCGGGACCCTGAACTCGACCGTCTCGCACTGGTCGCACGTGCACTGCCGCCACTCCTCGCAATCGGACGGGCCGCAGTTGTACGGCTGGGGGTTGCACGCCGAAGAACTGCCGCCGCCGCCGCCGGCCGCCATGGCAATCATGAAGTAGCACTTGTGGGAGTTCTTGGACTCCACTTTCACGGTCTCGGAGCCGCACACGAAGTAGCCTGAGCACGACGCAGCCTTGACGGCCCTTTGATGGAGGGTGAGGGGGGCGAGAGCGGGCTCTTCGAAAGCGTGTGACCGGCCCTCAATGCGCGGGGCCTTGAGATCAGACGCCGCGCGGACGGCGACAGCAGCGTCGGCGGGCGACACGGCGGTCACCGACAGAAGGGCGAGCAGCGCGACCGCGAGGGACGCGAAGAGGGACTTTGACACGGCCATGGCGGTGAAGGCGGGGGGTTTGATGCGCCCACGAGGCTGCTCGTTGCAGGTTGGGAAGGCGGGGTAGGCGTGAGGTGGGGTGTAGGCAGTAGTCAGGCACGGCGGGCTGCGAGTGAGAGATGGGATGAGCTGTCACCTCCTCGGTTCGCCCCGCCGGTGGCCCCTCTTGTACGCACCCGCCGGTGCTGCGGCGGGCGCGCCGCGCAGCGCCGCTCCGTCGGATGCGGCCAGGCGCGGGGCGGGGGGCAACAGCAGGCGCGCGGCAGGCAGCGTCGAAGGCTTGACCGGCGCAAAGCACCAGTCGCCGCCGCTCCCAGGCAGGGAGGGCAGGGGCACCGGGGAAGGGCGGTAGCAGTGGGAGTGGACGGCTGCTGACAGCTCCAGTCGTTGTGGTCGCTCACCGCCCACCCGACCGCTCGTTCCGGCTTGGGAGATCCGCCCACAAGGCCCCCCAGCCACCATAGCTACGAGCCTTCCACCACAGCGGGCAGACGAGGGGCGCGCCGAGTGGCCCCACCCATCAAGGCGTGCAGTCCCGTGACTCTTTCCGCCCGCGGACTGCGCCAACCTCTGTCCCTCCGCGCGCCCCACAACCCGGAATACGAGTTTCGCCCGCCTCGTCGGCCGCGGCCATCGTCACAAGAATGACAACCCCGACGGGAGGCCAGACGGGAGTTCCGTCTAGAGGCATGCTGAATGAAATGACTCCCGTTGCCCTTCCGGTTCAGGCACCGGAGTCTAGACGGGAGAAACTCCCGTCTGGGGCTGTGATGCCAGCCTCTGCTGAGCGGCCTTGCAGCCGCGACTCAACGGGAAGGCGGAAACCTTAGCGGACACTACTGAGGGCCAATGGCATCTCCTAGATCGTAGTCAACCGAGACAAGGCTCTTAAGTGGGCGCAGGCCGACGAGATCTCGGAGATACGAGGAGTTTCCATGGGAAAGGACAGGCCAAATGAAGGAACGATACAGGCGGCGAACAAAGTACTGGGCACGAGGAAGCGAGGGAGGGATCTGCGTTACACTGGGCAACGACGCGCCACGACCAAGTCAATGACAGGCACGACGGCCCCCATTGTGAGAGGAAACGGGCATCTGTGCGCAGCTTTCGGAGTGGGGACGGTGTGCCTCAGGGGTCACGGTATGACCAGGCAGCATTGTGTCTGAGTTTGTGCCTGTCCGCGTTCGGGGGGCGGGGGCGGGGGGGGTCTGGTAACGGCTCTGCCGGGGCAGCGGCGGACACATGCACGCGGTATGGAAAAACAGAAAAGTACACCTATCGTTGTCCACTGCAAGCAGCCCACTCGACAACCCCTCCGTGCCCGCTCCACTTTCACTCCCCTCCCATCAAAAGCCCGGGTTCATGGACCGAGTCTTCCACGGAGAGAAGGGGTTGGTGAAGTATCGGGCAGCCCGACGCTCCCCAACGGTGTTGGTCTCGTTGCCAGGGATTGCAAAGAGCCCCAGGCGGTCGGACATGTCAAACCAGTCGACTTGCTCGTCCTCGGCACGCAGGACGCGCGTGGCGTCAACCAGCTCCAGGGCGGTATAGGCGTCGGAGGACGCCGCAAAGACCCAGCCTAGACGAATGCACCCGTACCGGGTGAGCACACACGCCGGCCGTGCGTTGACACGGCGCATGCGCTCCAAAAAGACACAGCTACGGCGGTCGCGCGCAACGGCGCGCAGCACAAGGCGCAGGCGGCCTCAATTGACCTCGCCGTACAGCCCCTCGAACCGCACGAAAGAGAACCAAGGCTTGCCCATGAACGAGCGTGCCGCCCGCAGGTGCTATAAGACACCCGGCGCCCCCCACTCAAATCGCGCGATAATGCGCACGGTATTGTGCACCGTGACATAGTCGTCCGCTTCCAAGTCGAGGACAGCCGGCAGCTGTCGCAGGGCGGGGTCCTCAGCAAGGCCACCTACCCGCACGCGGTCGCCGCGACCAGTGAACAGCAACTGCGCCGTAGACTGGGCGGGATTCGCAGGCGTTGTGTCCTCGTCGTCGCTGCTGGCGGCCGCGGTGTCCGCAGAAGCCGTTTGCGAGGAAGCGGCGGCGTCCGAGTCGTGCACACCACGGAAGACTGCCGACTGCGCTTCGTCACAGCGCATCATCTGCAGCGCTACCGTCGGGCCGCGCTTGTTGGTGCGTCGAAACATACGCTTGCAGCTGGAGTGCAGCTTCTCGTTTTCTGACGTGTCGCCTTCCCACAGGTTGCCGCGACCGCGGAGCTCGTCGCCCAAATGTTGGACGAGCCGGTGCACCTTGGTGGTGAGCACGTGTCCGTAGAGGGTTTGCAGGCCATCGACCGCGAAGGTGGCCGCGTGCTCCTCCATGGCCGAAATCTGCTTGTCCGTCATGGCCGCAGTGTCCGCGACGTTTTCGCGGAAGAGCTCCCCTCCCAGCCGGGCGGCTTGGCAGAAGAGGTCAAGCATGGCGTCGTGCAGCGGCATATCCTGGAACGCGTTGTCTTAATCGTCCGTGTGGACGACGCCCGGGCCGGGCAGGCAGTTGGTCGCAGCCGTCGGGTCGCCGTGGCCCATGGACGCCTCGTCCCCCTCCGCCTGGGTGGTGAAGTCGTAATCGCTGCCGCTGTCTGACATAGAGGCGTGCGCTGCCAAGTTGGAGCTGGCGGGGGCGACGTTGTCGTCTTCTGAGCTTGACTTGGAGCCGTCCTCGTCTGCTGGGCTCAACGCGCCGGCCACCATGCACGCCCCAAATACGCTGAAAAGGCGCCAGCTCCGGCCAGTCATGCTCGCCTGCGTGTCCTTCCTGGTCACAAAGCACCTGGGAAAGAGAGAGCGGGGGGAAAAGAAAACGTGACGCCATTGAAAAAGTTAGTGAGCAGCCAATTATAGCTGGGGCGCGGCTGCAAGCAACTGCCCGTGTACGGCCGACGCTCCATCTTCTCCCAATCCCCGTCGGTGCTGCAGCCCCAGCCGTGCCTCGCATCACTCACGCGGTACCCGGCACTCACGCGGTGCCCGACATCACATTCAACTTCCAATCACCCATCACCAGTGCCAGCGCAAATAAATGTACTCTGTGGGAGCCGGCGACGCCTTGCAGATACGACCGAGGTGTAAATCCCGGAGGTTGACTGCGTCCAACGTTGCAGCGACCGAGCCCAGGCGAGTGCCGCTGCTCCTGCGGCACAGCGCCGCCAGAACAGACGGCAGGCGCTGGGCCAAGTCCCGGAGCACGCCCAGCTTCCACACATGCAGCCGGTCGAAAGACACAATGCGGTACAGGTGGTGGGCGCCCTTGCCCAGACCGTGCACAGCGCCGAGCACTGGGACGAATGCGAGGGCGCTGTGCTGCTCCCCCAGCAACCGTCGGCGGCTCGGACGCGGGTCGTCAGCGCGGACGACGGCGACGGCCAGCTGCGCGTCCAGCGTCGTGATGACGTCGCGCTCCATCGCCGGGATGCCCATCAGGCCGCCGCTGACCCGCCTATCCTCCAAGCAGGGGGAGCAAAAGAGGTTGCACTGGTTGCCCATCAGCCCGTAAAAGTTGCACTCCTCGGGCTGGTCAACGACCAAGCCGAGCACCCGCGGCACGAGACGGATCAAGCCGCAGCCGGCGATGGGCGCCGAGATGCCTGTCTCGCTCGCCCTGACGAGTCGGCGTAGCGACACAGCGATGCCCCTCTGGAAGAGGTCGTTGCGCATGTCTATGGTCGCAAGGCGGGCCGCGAGGGTCTTCTCCGTGGGCTTGCCGACATGCTCGATGTAGCCGACCGTGACCCACCGGCGGCCGCCGTCGACAACGTTGATAAAGGGCGCCGAACCGGGAACATGTAGCACGCACCGGACCAGGAGACAAGCGCCTCGTCCGCATGCAGGTGGACGCCCAGTACACGGGCGTCGGGGCCGTGAATGTGCCGCACGCTGCGGTCCTCCAAAAGGTACAGTTCGTTGTCCAGCGACCCGTGACGCACACGGCCCGCATCGTCGCCATCCAGGTCGACACGGGCCAGCTATGCCGCCACCTCGTCTTCACCCGCCAAGGCGGCGTGGTCGTTGGCGCCAAAGGACACGGTGGTGGCAGTAGAGAGAGCGTCCAACCCGACCTGCAGCACGTCACGATGGTAATACAGGAACTTCCGCCCCCCCACGACGATGGGCGCGAGCTGCCAGTTCCGCTGCGCCATCACCCGGATCATTTCCTGGCGCGTGGCGGTCAGGAAGGAGTGGTCGCTCGCATACGCGGAGGTGACGGGGCCCTGCCCATCGGTTCCGCGCGTCGCCTCCCGCTCCACCGCGCGCAGCGACCACGCGTACTCGACCTGGTCCGGGTCGATCAGCCCGCTGCCACCTGCTGTAAGGGCGAAGCGCAGCGCGCCACGCAGCGCCGGTGAGTTGAAACGGGTGGAGCGCACCCCCCACGAGGGATAAACCATCGGCACCGACTGAGACGCCTCGGGCAGGCGCTCGTAGTATGCGCGGATGCGCGCCGCCGTGCTGCTGAAGAATATGTGCTGGGTCATGGACGCGCCCGCCGCCAAGGCCACCTCGTCGCAGGTACTTGGGTTGAGGGATTCGTCGATGTCGTCAAATGTCGCGTACTCGGCCGCCCCAAGTATCTCGTCCGTCCCGCCCGACGTCGATGAGGAGCCGCCGTCTGAACTATCGCCATCATTGTAGTCTTTGGAGATGTCGCAGGGCCGTAGGGGGCGGTGGCCCGCCTCGTCGTCGTCTCCCTCCGTGTCTGACATGAGCGGCGGGGGGCCACCGTCATCTGCTTCCAGGTTGGAAGACGGCGGCTGGCCTTCGTGGCCCACCGTGTCCGTGACGAGCGCCGGCATGCCGTCGTCCTTACCAGCGGCCTCCGCGTCTCCGTTGAGCGCAAACTGCGGCGGCGAGGCAGTGGGGAGCTCCGCCGCCGCCGCTTCGGGGTCCAGCAGGGCGGGAGGGGCATCGTCACCTGCGCCAAAGAGGCCAAAGACAAACTCCACCACCGACGCCATCCTTTCGGCGCCGAACAGCCCGCTCTCGTTCTTGTGGGATGCCTGCACGTGGCGGGCCTTGTTGGCTTGCGTTCCAAACCGCTCCGCGCAGTAGTCGCACTTGTTGGGAGGGAGGACGGCACCGGCCGGCAACGCCATGACGCAACGTTGGGTGAGGAGAGCGCCGACGACGCCTTGCAACGGGGAGGCGTAGGCTGGGCCAAGCGGCAAAGAGGATATGGACACACAGTTTAGGGATGGGGGTGTGGTGTGGTGTCGGTTGCAGTGGTCGTGTCGACGGTGCGGGAGGGGGCGTCTACCGTCACCGCGGGGGAGATAGAGAATATATACGAGTCGCGCGGCATCAGCGGGGCACCCAGCGGGGGAAACAGTGGGGCGCTCAGAGCGGGCGCGGCACACGCAGGCACAGTCGCGGGTTAGACACCAAGGTCTCCCTCCCAAGAGCCACCAGTACAGAGTAGAGCACAATGAAACAGAAACGGGGACGGAAATACAGAAAATGGGTGCCATACGCCGGTCAGACCGGCGTGAGAGCGCCCATGGCCGCAAAGGTGATGGAAAAAGAGGATTATGGGAGGAGGGACCAATGGCCAAGCGTTATTCGCAGACTGAGGCAACAAACTAGCACCGCCTGCAGCAGCGGGTGCGCGCTCCAGCGCCTCGCACGAGACCCGAACCGGACCGCCCCGAGCGGGTGCGCGGCTCCGCGCCGAATGTGCACCGTGGCCACCGGTACTCCCTGCACACAGCGCTTCACGGGGCACCGCGACCGCAGGCGTCACGCCCTAACACGAGGATCAGTCCGAAGGCCGTGTCGGCTGCGAGCATCTCACAGTCCAACAGCAACAGAGCATCCGCGGTTGCGCGACGAGGGGTTTGCTGCCCCGTCTCGACAGCCTGAGCCATCCCACGCAGCCCGAGGGGCTTGCAACGGGCTCTACGTGCAAAGGCACGTCGCCAATGGCGTGACCGGCTCCCCGATGGTCGCCGCTCCAGGATGGCGCGGCAGCGTCACTACCCGACCGCACCGCGTGTGCATTATGCATCATACAAGCAGCCAAAACAGACGAAAGGGCGGCGGTCACACGACAATGCTCGCGGCGCTGTGTCAGTGCACCACTCACGCCAGGTCGGCCGGCGACGTCAAAGTCCGGCCGCTCTCGCAACTTGCGTTGAACGCAGCCTACCGCGGCACGGCGCCGCCTCCGACAATCACCTTCCCATTCGCACGTCAGACAGCCTCCCCCCTCCCCCCCCCCCCCCCCCCCCCCCCCCCCCCCGCCCCCCCCCCCCCCCCCGCCGGGCCCCCCCCCCCCCACCCCCCCCCCCCCCCCCCCCCAAAAACCCCCCCCCCCCCCCCCCCCCCCCCGCACAGACGACGTACGAGGCTGTTTGCCGAAGATGCCCCTCAGCGAGAATAATAAGAAGCGGAAAGCTGCCGCAGAGTACGCTGGTGCGCCAAAAGAAGCGCACCGGTGGTGGTGATGGCTCCAGGACCCCTCCAAGGCGATCGGTTGGCTTTGGCTTTTCCGAGTAAGTGGCCGCAATACACTTGACAGTTGTGCAGAGTTCTTCAGAGGTACTTGCGCGCCACTCAATCCCGCTTCTTCGAAAAGCGCGTCGTCTGCATCACCCTGTTCAGCCAATGGATGCACGGGATCCATTCTGGTGGCACCCCCTCTAGGCTAGAATAAATTTTGAATCCCGCATTTTGTCAGCCTAGGGCTCGAACGATTGACTGTCGGCGAATTGATCTATTGTCTCGTGTCAGATCATGCGCCTCGTTGCCTGCTCTGTGTCAGCAGGCCCGATCTCGACCAGTCCCCCACGTCCGCTTGCGCCACCCCTCCAATCGACCGCTGCTGTCTGATCCCCGCTGTCGTTTGTATCCCTGCGACCTGCTTCTGATCTACCGCTGAGACCCGCAGACGCTGACCCCCCCCTCGCCCCCGCCCTCTCGCTGCACTTACGTCGGTGGCCGGCTCGTGAGGACTGCGCCAGGACCGGTCCGTTACTTTCTTGCATGCACTGCCGCGACGTGGGCACGCGGAACGAGAGAAGACTCGGTCAACGCGGAGGCGCGCTCGGGGTCGGGCGAGTCCTTGGCGCGCTCACTGCGACGCTCACGTCGGACGGGGGCCCTACGCGACGACCTGCAGCTGCATAGACGTGTAAATATGCGGGCGTCGCCCGCTTCTAGGGCACCTATCTCACGCCGACGCATCCCACCACCGCTGTTGCCTGGGCTACATCTTGTCTGCAGTCGCCGTAGCGCCATCGTGACGCCCCCGCCTTCCGCGCATGACAATGGCTTCCGGCGGGCTGTCGACGGACGGCCGCTCGTCGTCAACCAAGGCCACGCCCTCCACCCGTCGTTGCAAAACTACACCTACCTCTCGGGCAGCCACTCCACGGCGCACCCTGTCAGTACCGCGCGACTGGCCGCCCCGCCGTTCCTGTACGTTGCTGGCACCGGTGCCGGTCAGGGCACTCACTCGGCAACGACTCCGCGGGCGCTACCCCCCGCGGTACCGGTCGCCGCCCGACATGCCAGTGCTGTTGTCGGGGGCGGCAGCGGCGGCGGCAGCGGTGGCGGCGGCGGAGGCCCGTGTCGTCCGCCATGGCACGTGCCGCGCGTGACAGCCAGGCCTTCGATAATGGTGACGCTGAACTTTTTGGTGCCGCTGAACTTGTTGGCGCCGCGGCGCTCCGCTGCCGGCGTGCCGGCACCCAGTGCTCCAGTCGTCCACGCGGTGCCTCCCGGCTGGGTGCCGCCCCCCCCTGTCGACGGCTCCTCGTCGGAGCCTATCCACGCTGATGAAGTGGACGACCGAGAGCACGTGGAGGGGGGCGGAAATTGGTCGGTGCATCCTGGGCCGCCCAACTACCATCCACGGCCACTGGCAGCGTCGACGCCCACGCTGCCCGTCGGGTCTTACGCTCCCGCCCTAGCGCGGCCGTGGGCTCGCAGAGCCCCCCCTTGACACGGGCGCGGCACACTGCCGCGCCCATGACGTCAGGGACGCCCGGATCTGGCAGTGGCGTGTCGCCGGCGACCGTCGCCGTCCGGTTGTCCGAGATGAGCCGGGTGCACAAGAACGCCACTTTCGGCATCTGTCGGGAGATAACGGCCTCGTGAAAGGAGCTCGCCATCACCGACGGCAGCTTGCGGGAGCTCACGAAAAAGACAGACAACATTGCCGCCATTGTTGACAGGTTGGCAGTGTCCTTGACCATGCAGCGGCGGCTGCTGGACACGGTTGGTGGCCAGCTGACCGCAGCGGTGGCGGCCGTCATGGCGGTGCCGGCGGCGCCGACGGCTGCTACAGGGACGGCAGCTGCGCCCGGCTCGGGTGCCGACGCCCCATCGCCGGTGCCCGACTGGGCCACGCAGCAGGAGGTGCGAGTGCAGGACACCAAGTGGATCATTGACCTCAAGGTGGCCCTTCAGGGGTGGCTGCTGACCAAGTTCCTCAATAGCACCTGCGCCGCGGACGTGTGGGTGTCGACGGCGGAAATCAACATCCTTTTGCGAGACTGGACGCAGAGCCGCTTGCGGGTGGACGCCAAGGCGGCAGTTCGGCTGCTCCCAGAGAAGTGGCCTCTGCGCACACGCGCCCCCAAGACCAGCGCCCCCACCGCCGACGGACAGCCGGCGGCCGCCACCCCCGAAGGCAAGACGACGATTGCCTACCATTATCTGCACCGCTCGGTCAGCCACTTCCTCCAACGCATCGGGTCAAAAGCCGTGTCGGACTTCTCGTCTTACATCCACGAGAGCTTGCCCAGCCACAAGGGCACGCTGCGCCGCCTTCGGGGCACCCGCTACAAGTACGAGGTGCGATTTTCGCCGCAGGATGCCGAGCTGCTGCTCAAGGACGACTTCTTCCTTGTGGACAGCACCTGCCGCGCCAGCTTCGTGCGGGCGCTCGCGGCCGTTCTTGATGCACACGGGTCGCTGCGTTTGTTTTCAGGGAGGGGGCCCACCCCCGGCGGGCCGCGCACGATCGCCTGCCGGCTTGGGGTGGTCGCTGTCGTGGCGACCAAGGTGCGGGCACACCTCAAGCTCCGCGCCGCGAACGGGAACCTGGGCAATGACGACCACGGCAACGTCCATGAGGTGGGCGGCGCCGACAACGCCAGCGTGGCAGGGCCCCGCGCCGCAGCTTGCAGCAACAGCGCGGATGGGGACATTAACGCTGGCGGCGACGGAGGCGGGGGCGACGACGGCGGTGCCAGCGGAGGGGGCGGCACCGGCAGTGACGATGTCGTCGCCGTCGGCTCGCTGGATGCGCGCGGCGCTCTGAACGGTGGTCACCGCCCGGAGTGGGTGACCGAGCTGCACGTCGTCAGCCGCATCTCTGCTGCCCATGGGGCGACGGCTTTTAATGGCCTGCGCATCACCGACGGTACCGATCCTTGTCGGGCGGACGCGACACGCCCTCCCCCCCCGCCGCCACCGTCTGCGGCTGCCCCCCCCTCCGCAGGCACCGGTTCTACTTCCACCACGGTGGGGGCTCTAGCTACCGGCACGGCCCCTTCGACAACTCCAAGCGCATTGACGGACGGCGGCGGCCGCACAAGCGTCCTGCCGCCGTTGGGACCTAGCCATGTTGGCACTGGTGCTGGGGCCTGGGGCAACTTGACGGCGACGCACGATGCGTCGATGGACTGGCGTGCTCACGAAAAAGGAGCCGGTCGCGCCGACGACGGTGAGAGCGGCTCCGATGAGACGTTGACCGAGGCGGATGGGGAAGAGGATGCTCCCACGCGTCGGACGCGCACCGGGTCTGAGATGCGCGAGGCCGCCGCGCGCCACCGAGCGGCGCGCTCGACGATAGGGCATCCCATCTGACGAGGGGCGCGTGCTGCGGGGCGGTGTGGTATGGTCCACCATGACATTGGGACTGCTTTTCGGTCGTTACGGTTCGCTGTGACGACGCCTGTCGATAGTATCGTTTCTGCTTTGTTTGTATCTGTCCACGGGGTGCTCGGAACCTTTCCGTCGTTATGTATATGCGGGTGGAAGCGCCGCTGTTCTCTTTCTTTGCTGTGACCTCCTGGGCTTTGAGTACCGCTACACGCCTTCCTCTTAGGTGCATTAGATGATCATTCGCACGGAGAATCAAGTGCATTTGCCGCCGATGCTTTTTGACCCCGCCGTACCCCGCCGTAGGTGCACCACAAAAACATAGAAACCGGTCGTACGGCGCCGTGCAGCGGGATCCCATATCATTCGGCCACCGCAAAACAAATGCATGCAGCAGCGCGCAAATTTGTATCGCCATCTCGACGTCCTTACCGCACCCTGTATGCCAAAAACAGAGCACCCACCAGTCACCGGCCTGCAGCCTTGCAGAGTACCTCGTGACTCAGGTCCGTGCACCAAGACGACCTGCGCAACGGGAGTGCTCCCGTCGGCTTCCCGTTCAGCGACGGGAGTGTCAACGGGAGTGACTTCCGTCTAGGTTGTCGATTCTTCTGACGATGGGTTGGCATCGACGCGCCGGCCTCCAAATGTGGCGCTTTACTTTAAAATTCTCAGTTTTTTTGTGCAGTGCCGAACGGAGCTAGAGGCATTCAAAGTTCGAGGCCTCCAGGGCCGCTTAGTTCAGAAGTAGCCTACCAATCCATGCGGACTGCCCCTGAGAGTAAGGTTGGCAGATCGGTAAATTCGGTCGGTACACGAAATCGGTAACGGTCGGTATCCCGATCGGTAAACGGTATTTTCCACATGCTCACACGTCGGTATGATTCGGTACGGTATTGAT
>Ga0114957_1004606_pt1 | contig 11782 bp, 6 predicted proteins | sample BantaG_FD_87175 | JGI IMG/M metagenome (GOLD analysis project Ga0114957, IMG submission 87175) | Marine algal microbial communities from Bantry Bay, Ireland - BantryBay_4 metaG | ecosystem: Host-associated > Algae > Red algae > Unclassified | place: Bantry Bay, Ireland | collected 2014-11-21 | reverse complement strand
TAATTATGGGTGAAATAATCGTTTAAACATGCCAAAGATTTGATCGTGGTAGCGGTTCTCAATCCCAATTCCATCGTCCGAGACAAAGAGGTGATGTTCATTTTTAACCAATTGATAGATAGTAGACTTTTAAAGCCCAGAAATTTATTAATATATTTTTTGGTGCCCAGTGAATTTGAGAGCTTTAGTTCTGGTTTAGAGTATTAACTTATTCTTCAAAAATTAGTCCATAAGTTGTTCCAGAATGACGGGGTCTTTTATTTGTTGATCAGCGGCTAATAACAGCGCCTTACTGACGATAATAGAAAGGAGTTGATCGCCTTCAAAAGGAAGAAATAGTTGATCCAGTTTCTGGTCTTTACGGTTGGGTACAATACAGAGATATTGGTCGTTGGGTTCCATCAGAATATTTGCGCTTCCAAGGTGAATTTTATAGGTGCGACGGCTTCCTTTTACAACCAAAAAACGATCTTCAAAATGGCATTTTGACGCTATTTTCAAGCGGGGAATGAGCTTTTCTAACGCCGTTTTTCGGACTTTGGCGGAAGCAGATAATTCACTAAAGGAGTAGTTCCGCCAGTAGTCATTATGCTCGGTGTTATTGTCTTGCCAGCCCGGATCATTTCCGATACTGGTAACGCCCACAAAAAGATCAACATCTCGCATAATTTCCGAAAAAACGATGGCTGGCACCTCATCCATTTCCAGTTGTTCGTCGTCTTTATAAAATCGTACTTGATCGGTAAAAATCAGCTGAAAAGCCCCTTTCTCCGTTGCCTCACCCTCCCAGTCAATTTCCACCCAAAACTCTGCCGTCATATTCCAGGCGGGGATCGCAATGGTAGGAATACTATCGTTGGCCCACTGCCCCTTCAGTTTATACTGCCAGTTACGAATTTTACACAGCGCAGCAAACTGATGCTGTCGGAGAATATGGGCCGCAAAGCGATTTGAATAATTTCCCGTGTTCCGTTCCGCATCCGTCAACAGGTAAACTTCCCGATAAGCTTGTTTGAAGGGTTGCTGAATCTGGTGCTCCTCCAGCCAGGTACGCCATTGCAGTACGTCAGGAGCGGGGGTATGAAAAGGATGCCACAGTGCTACGGTCGTCCCCACATCAATCCAGACTATGATTTCTCCATCAACAGTCTGCCAACGACCCTTCCAAAAAATAGCCACTACGCTTTTTTCATCCTGCGTAAATTGCCAGATGAGCCGATGACTGAGATGGCGAACGAGCGGATGAAGATGGTAATATTTTTCCCAAATTTCATAACGCCATATTCTACGTCGTAAAAAAATATCTTCTATTCTACGACGCTGAACACTGAGGTAGTTTTTTAGTTTTTTTGCTTCCGCTTTAAATTCCTTAACAGCTTCCGAATCCAGTGACTTAGGAGCATTTTTCAGCGGTTTATCTTTTCCAGCAAACCAGGTAGTAACCACCTTTCCATCATTGTCAATGGCAATTATACCAGTATGCGTTTTAAATGATGCTATTATTTTATAATCCTCCGAAAGTTTGAAGTCAGACACGGCCATTTCTTCCAGTTGATCGGTGGTCATATTGCACTGTTGGGCGATCAGGAGCAGATGCTTATCCACGTTACGGCGCACGGAAGGGTAGATAATTTTATTACGAAAATGCAAGAGTTGCTCGATACCACCCCGATCCGGTAAATTAGCTAAACTATAGAGGCAGGCATTACCTAGTTTTACCGAAATGGCACCGTGGGTTGGAATTTTTTTAAAACAGGTCAGTCCTATATTTTCGACCAAATGAGTAAGGTGATCGTCATTGACAAAGGTAGCCGCCCAGATGATTCCTTTGAATAACTCCTGAAATTGTTCGTGTAAAAAATAAAGCTCATTCCCGGTCTTTGTCTGTTGAATTAAGCGCACCAAGTCATATAATTTACGAAGAAATCCGGTCGTATATTTTTGGTAAACGGGCAGACTGATCAACTCGATCAACTCTTGTGTTTTTCGATTCCAGCCTTTGGTAGGTCGTCCGGTTTTTTTAGTAAAAAAGTGATCAAAAATTAATTGCCAGGCACGGCCTTTCTGCTCATCCCCGGGATGGTTATAAAAAAAACTCAGATCTTCCTGAATTTTATTAATATGGGTAGTAATTAGCTGTCGATTGGCTTTTAATTGCGGAGACATTCTAAAGGTAGATTAGCAAGGAACAGTCTAGTAAATAAATTAGTCCAGTTGTATCAAGTTATTTCTGTTTCATTCCTTAGCCTCCGACCAAGGGCGTGAGGCGAACAAAACTGACTTTAGTATCTTCATCAATCAGGATTTCTTCGTGCAAATCATCTACCTGGTAATCGTTTACGAGCATAAAGAATCCATTTTTCTGAAAAGCATCCAGGGCAACATAGGTCTGCTTTTCAGCGTCAATTATTGCGCCTTTTTTCATTTTATAACCATTGAGCACCCGTTCGGCGGCGGCCGGTTGGACCAGACCAAAGTAATGTGGATGGGTACTTTGATTAAATTGCTCCACTTCAGCGTGTACTCGAGCCTTAATCAAATCAGCCACCGTAATGGTTTCGTTATCAACTTGAAGTAGCAACTCGTGGAGTAATTTCCCGGTCATAGACTCGTCCTGAATGGTGATATTTTTCATAAAACAAAAATAAACAATTTCGCAATGATAACTTTATTCTAAGCGACACACTCTTTAAGATATATGAGTATGATAAAAACAACTATGTCTCTTCTCGTTTTAGGGAAACTAATAGTCTCGGCTAAAAGCCAATAGCAAAATTTGGCTGTAGTCGAGGTAAATTGCTTGCTAATGATTTAATGGGATGGTTAATCTTTTTTTAAAATCACATTTCAATTTTAATTAATGTCACCATGAAATCACTTTTTCTAACTTAAAAAAAAAGCTAATTTGTGAAAAAAAATAACGATTCTAAAATTTGTTATTTTTTTTTTACTTTTACCACGAATCCAAATATAAACCTACGCTCAAATATTTCAAATTCGCTACTGTGACTAATTCACGATTGGAGGGTCTTAATATCAGAACGAATTTTCTTATCTATAATTTTTTAATTAAAAACAAAACTTACTTACTATGCGACACCCCCTCAGTTGGCTTTTTTGGCTTTTCATTCTGGCTATTTGGGTTATAGGCGGCGCTTTTATTGGTAGGGCTTTCTGCTGCGGTATCGGTGCTACTGCGACCAGTGGTCTGCTAATCAAAGACGGAGCAACAACCGTAGCGGCGACCAATGCCGGCAACTTACTATTTGGTGTTAACGGAGCAGCTCCCATCATCGAATCCACTAACGTTAAAACAGAATTTAACGACCTCGCTACTTACCTAAAAGACAATCCAGACAAGTCTGTTACCCTCGAAGGTCATTATATGGCTTCGGAAGATAAATCTGGCACCAGCTTTGACAACCTCGGACTAGCTCGTGGAGATGCGATGAAAGGCTACTTAATTGGACTAGGCGTTCCAGCAGCACAATTATTAACTGGCTCTATGGTCAAAGAAAATCTCGAAATAAATGATGATAACCAAATAGTAGGAGGTATGACTTATACTTTTGGTACCGTTGCCGGTGGTAAAAATCTGAATATCCAGGATGCTGCGTCCTTTAGTACTACCGCAAAAGGAAATCTGATCTTCCCAATGTCTTCTTATGAATATATTGATCCGGTAACGGAAGAGGTAACTACTTCTTTCCAGCAGACGGCTGATTATCTAAAAGCCAATCCTAAGCGTTCTATAAAAATCACTGGTTTATATACCGATCAGGAAAAAAATAGTAGTGTATTACCTTCTTTGGGAATGGCAAGAGCTAATATAATTAAAAGTATGTTGACTGGAATGGGCGTTCCTACCAAGCAAATTGATATAGACGCACGCATGGAAAATACGCTTGCCTTTGTCAACGAAGAAACAATTGGTGGTGCTACCTACGCATTCTTCGATGGTGCGGAAAGTGGTGATAAACTAGCCGAAGTTGAAAAACGCTTACGTGCCAAGCCAATCGTCCTTTATTTCCAAACTAATTCAGGAACCCTAACATTGAGTCCTGAACAACGCAACCAATTCGCTGATCTGATTTATTATCTGGACAATAAAGAAGGGGGACGCTTAAATGCAGTAGGACATACCGACGACCGAGGCGCAGAAAATGTTAACCGTCGACTAAGTCGTAAGCGCGCAGAATTTGTTAGAGACTACATCAGTAAAAATGGGGGAATCAATCAAAACCTCGTTTCAGCTACCGGCCAGGGACCCGATCAACCGATCGCAGACAATGGCACCGATGGCGGCAGAGCTAAAAACAGACGGGTGGAAATCACCATTAAATAAAATTTGAGAACGAATCATTAACCAATAACTTAAAAAAATATAAAATATGTTTTGTAATTTATTCGCAGCATGCCTTTGGGGACTTGGAGCGGCTTTAATAGGAGGAGTAATTGGCTGGTTATTAAGAAATAGCCGGATACGAGAACTCCAGGGACTTTATGAAGGTCAGCAACAAAAGACCTTACAACTTCAGGGAGACTACGATTCTTCCGTCAGCAGCCTCGGCCTGTTACAGGGTCGCTATAATGATATGGAAACAGATTTCACTAACTGGAAATCCCGTTACCAAACGCTAGAGGGTCAGCACCAGGATCTGGACCGTAGATATAAGGAACTAGAGCTGAAATACCAAAACATGACTACGACGCACCAGAACTTGCAGGCGGAGTACGATGCTTATAAAAATAAATCTGATAAAGAGCTTTCTGAATTAAGAGCTTCTTACAGCAGTTTAGAGGGTAAGTATAAATCTACCAGCACAGAACGCGATCAGGCAAACGCACGTATTGCAGAACTGGAGCGCATTATTGCAGAATGGGAAGCGAAATTCAATACGTTAGATAAACAATTTGCAACTTATCGTACCGAGCAAACAACGATTCTAACCTCCTGGGAAACTAAATACAACGTGTTAAACATGAGCGTCGGTGGTGGTGACAGTAGTGCCGTTGGTTTTGCAAGTATGGGTGGTGATGGTGGAGCAGCAGTTGCCGGATGGGAAGTGAAGTACAACTTATTACTACAGCAATACGATAACTACCGAAACGAGCACGAAGATTTGATCTTTGAATGGAACGGTAAATACGATAATCTAAAAGCGGAATACGATGCTTACCGATTACAGTATGACAACACCATGAAAGAATGGGAGTCCAAGTATAATCTATTAGTAATCGAACTAGGTAAATACAAACACCAGCACAAAAGCGTAGTATCAGACTGGAACTTAAGATATTCTGATCTACAAAACGAATGGACGTTGAAGTATGATGACTTAAATTCAAAGTACCAGGAGAAGCCAAAAGAAGTTGAAGTCATCAAAGAAATAGAAGTAATTAAAGAAGTTGAGGTAATCAAGGAAGTACAGGTACCAGTTGAGGTAATCAAAGAAGTACCCGTCGAAGTTATCAAGGAAGTCGAAGTGGTTAAAGAAGTACAGGTGCCCGTTGAAGTCATTAAGGAAGTACCCGTCGAAGTGATTAAAGAGGTGGAAGTGATCAAAGAAGTACAGGTACCCGTCGAAGTGATCAAAGAGGTCATCAAGGAAGTGCCCGTAGAAGTCATCAAGGAAGTCGAAGTAATTAAAGAGGTCATCAAGGAAGTACCCGTCGAAGTGATCAAGGAGGTTGAAGTCATCAAGCAGGTTCAAGTGCCCGTAGAAACTGTGGTCGAAGTACCCGTAGAAGTGATCAAGGAAGTCGAAGTGATTAAAGAGGTCATCAAGGAAGTACCCGTCGAAGTGATCAAGGAGGTCGAAGTCATCAAGCAGGTTCAAGTGCCCGTAGAAACTGTGGTCGAAGTGCCCGTAGAAGTGATCAAGGAAGTCGAAGTAATTAAAGAGGTCATCAAGGAAGTACCCGTCGAAGTGATCAAAGAGGTTGAAGTCATCAAGCAGGTTCAAGTGCCCGTAGAAACTGTGGTCGAAGTGCCCGTAGAAGTCATCAAAGAAGTAGAGGTGATTAAGAACGTGGAGGTCATCAAAGAGGTAGAAGTAATTAAAGAAGTGAAAGTACCGGTGGAGGTCATCAAAGAAGTACCCGTCGAAGTGATTAAGGAAGTGGAAGTGATCAAAGAAATCATCAACGAAGTCGAAATCATCAAAGAAGTACCCATTGAGATCATCAAAGAGGTAGAAGTAATTAAAGAGGTCGAGGTAGAAGTCATCAAAGAAGTCGAAGTTACCAGAGGTCTTGATTTTAGCAACTTAGAGGAATTGATGGCGCAGTTAGGTACCGTTGAAGTTTCCCGAACGACGAAAGAAACCGAAGAAAAACGTCCTAAGAAAACCAAAGCAATTACCAAGAAAGCTAAAGGTGCTGCCAAAGCTAAAGGAAAAACTACCGCCAAGGCTAAAAGCAAGGCTACTACCAAGAAAGCAACTACCGGAACCCGTCGTACTAAAAAAGACGACCTGAAAAAGATCGAAGGAATTGGACCAAAGATCGAACAACTCCTGCACAAAGCGAAAATCATGACCTTCAAAGAATTGTCTACTACCAAGGTAACCGTTCTACGTGAAATTCTGCAAAATGCCGGATCCAGATTCAAGATGCATGATCCTAGCACCTGGGCGCGTCAGGCAAAATTAGCTGCCGCCGATAAATGGGATCAGCTGAAGAAATTACAGGATGAACTCGACGGTGGTCGTAAAAAATAAACATTAATAATAAGGGGTTGCGTAGGACACGCAATCCCTATATTTGTTAAACTCCAAGGTATAATTTTCTCACTTAACATTTTATAGAATAATGAAAAAGGACAAGCAAACAACTAAAAGAAAACCTCGCGCTACTAGCAAAAAGGCAAGCTCAAGTAAGAAAAAATCGACCGCTAAAAAGTCGACTACTAAAAAATCTACACCCGCTAGCAAAAAATCTACTGGAAAATTAATTGCTAAAAATAAACTAATCGCAATGGTTAGTAAATCAGCCGGTATCTCCGTTGCTAAAGCGACGGCAGCTTACGAAACAATCCTTAAAGAAACACCATCTTTCCGACAGCAGTCTCTCAAGACGGTTAAGGCTAAGCACGAAGTAGCCGTAAAAGCTAAATCGAAGCCAACCATCAAAACAGTTAAAGTTTCTAGAGATAAGGTGGTAAAATCCAAAAATACAATAGAAAAAGTTAAGAAGGTCGAAGTGGTCAGAGAAAAAATCGTCGAAAAAATCGTCGAAGTAGAAAAAATCAAAGAGGTAGAGGTCATCAAAAAAGTAAACGTACCGGTGATTAAGAAAGTAGAGGTCATCAAGAAAGTAGAGGTCATCAAAGAAGTACCTGTCGAAATAATCAAGGAAGTAGAAGTGATCAAAGAAGTAGAAGTGATCAAAGAAGTACCCGTTGAAGTAGTTAACGAGATAATCGTCGAGGTAGAGGTTTTCCGCGAAGTACCCGTAGAAGTGATCAAAGAAATTACCATGATCCGCGAAGTAGAAGTGGTTAAAGAAGTGCCAATAACCATCATCAAAGAAATAGAAGTAATCAAGGAGGTACCCGTCGAAATCATCAAGGAAGTCGAAGTAGTAAAAGGAATTGATTTTAACTCCCTCAAAAAAATGATGGCTAAAATGGGAACCGTAGAGGTTTCCAAGAAAGTAGTCGGAGAAACCCGGACTGCTCAAAAAGCAACCATCGTAGATCGTCGAGAGCTAGGAACAACTTCCACCACTCGTGGTAAAGCAACCATTACTCGTGGAAAGACAACGTTGTTAACTGGTAAAGCTGCCGAAGAATCCAAGAAAAAAGCGTCTAAATCAGCTTCCAGATCTACCGTTACTTCTACTTCCTCAAAAAGCAAGGGAAAAGATAAGTCTACCAAAAGCACTAAAAAAAGCGCCAGTAAAGCAAAAGCTAGCAAGAAAGATGATTTGAAAAAAATCGAAGGTATCGGACCAAAAATTGAGCAACTACTCAACAAAGATGGTATCCACACATGGAAGCAATTAGCAGACGCTAAGGTAAGTCGTATTCAGAAAGTTCTGACCGCTGCCGGACCCCGCTATAAAATGCACAACCCAGGTAGCTGGCCAAAGCAATCCAACCTCGCTGCTAAAGGTAAGTGGAAAGAATTAGAAAAATTACAAGACGAACTAGACGGCGGACGTTAATTTAATTCAAAATAAAAAACAGACTTTCTGTTTAACACAATAAAGAAGATGGTGACTCCGGTTGCCATCTTTTTTTATTTTTATGAATCAACTCAAATATTTATGACCGATACCGAAAATTTCATCCTCCAGTTTTCCGGCCACCAACGAGCCGTACTAGAGTATTTTCATCATCTCTTCACCGAAGAACTCCAACTGACCAATAAAGTCCGTTATAAAATCCCTTTCTACGATGGCAAGACCTGGATTTGTTATCTCAACCCCACAAAAGATGCAAAAATAGAACTCGTCTTCCTACGCGGACGCGAACTTTCTAACGCACAAGGCCTCCTTAATCATAAAGATCGAAAGATGGTCAGCGGCATCGAATTCGCCTCCGTAGCAGAAATCCCCATAAATGCAATGAACGAAATAATTCAGGAAGCCATCTACCTCGACGAAATTGGTAAAATCTGAGTTGAGAGAAAAAATTAAAAACCTCGAAATAAAGTTTCTCGTTGAGAGGAATTCTAAAATTTTCCTTCCGGATTTACGACTGAGTAAGCGACCGAAGGAAGCGCACGAAGAAGTAACATCTGGAAGTCAAAAAAATTTTAAAAACCTCGAAATAAAAAATTTTCTCCTCCTGCACTACCCTACCCTTTCCCATTTTTGCTTATCTTTGAAAAACAGACAACTAGAGAAAAATTACACATCTTTCGTAGCCTCATTCGCCTTTTTCAGGCCATCGAGCTGCATAAATGTCAATTTTACTGACGATACGCTTACCGTTTAGAGAAACGCTTTTTTAATATTGAACCTGCTTGCCGGCGCAGGTATTGAATCATCAATGTCCAATATTGATTGTTAGAGCTGTCTGATAGGCGGATAGTACAAGTTTTAAAATCTGACTATCCATAGATCAATTCTCTCTTCAACGAAAAGCTATCCTCGAAATAAAGTTCCTCGTTGAGAGGAATTTTAAATTTTTCCTTCCGGATTTACGACTGAGTAAGCGACCGAAGGAAGCGCACGAGGAAGTAATATCTGGAAGTCAAAAAAAATTTAAAAACCTCGAAATAAACACAATGCAAGAATTCGTACACCTCCATTGCCATACTCAATACTCCCTTCTTGACGGAGCCAGCGATATTGCCACCATGATGGACAAAGCAGTTGCTGACGGTCAAAAGGGCGTTGCCCTAACCGATCACGGAAATATGTTCGGGGCTTTTAAATTTGTGGCGGAAGCCGCTAAAAGAAATATCAAACCTATTATTGGTTGTGAATTTTATCTAGTAAAAGATCGGCACATCAAATCCTTCTCCCGAGCCAAAGGCGAAGCCGATAAACGGTACCACCAACTCATGCTCGCCAAAAATCGCAAAGGCTACGAAAACCTCTGTAAACTCTGCTCCCTCGGTTTTATTGAAGGACAATACGGTAAATTTCCGCGGATTGACAAAGAACTGGTCTTGCAATACCACGAAGGTATCATCGCTACCAGCTGCTGCCTGGGAGCCGAAATTCCTCAACTCATCCTGCGTGGCCACCTGGAAGAAGCCGAAACGGCCCTCAAATGGTGGCTGGATATTTTTGGAGAAGATTATTATATCGAATTACAACGGCACAGTGGCCTCGAAAATATTGATCAAACCGGCGTTAGCCAGGAAGACATCAACCAGGAGTTAATCAAACTCGCTCGTAAACACAACGTAAAAATTATCGCCACCAACGATTCACATTACGTCGAAGAAAAAGATTGGGAACCCCACGATATTCTGCTTTGTGTCAACACCAACAGTTTACTCGAAGAAGAAAAACGGTTTAAATTTCCCAGCTCTGATTTTTATTTTAAAACCCAAAATCAGATGTCTATCCTCTTCAAGGACATCCCCGAATCTATGGACACTACCATGGAAATTTACGATAAAATTGATACCCTCAAACTGGAACGTGACGTACTCCTGCCGGCCTACCCATTGCCCGAAGGGATCAAAACCCAGGATGAGTATCTTCGACAACTGACCTACGCCGGTGCTAAAAAAAGATACGGAGTGATCACCGAAAAAATTCGAGAACGACTGGATTTCGAATTAAAGGTAATTGCGGCGAGTGGATATCCAGGCTATTTTTTGATTGTCCAGGATTTCACCAGTACGGCTCGTGAAATGGGCGTAGCCGTAGGCCCCGGACGAGGTTCTGCTGCCGGTTCTGCGGTGGCCTACTGTACAGGAATTACCAACGTAGATCCCATCAAGTACGATTTACTTTTTGAGCGATTTTTGAATCCAGAACGGGTTTCAATGCCCGATATTGATATTGATTTTGATGATGTCGGTCGACAAAAAGTAATCGATTACGTGATTGATAAATACGGAAAAAATCAGGTAGCTCAGATTATCACCTACGGTACAATGGCCGCAAAATCTTCTTTGCGGGATGTGGGTCGAGTCATGGATGTGCCCCTGTCAGACGTAGATCGCGTCGCCAAAACATTTCCGTTACAACTCGGTGCGACGTTAAAAGATGTACTTGCCGAAGGGGATATTGCGCCCAAGCTAAAAGGAAAGTTAAATTCTGATGATATGGACAAGGCCCACCAGTTTCGGGCATTGGCGGAAGGTCAGGATGATATCGGACGGGTTATCCGACAAGCCAAAAAGCTGGAAGGCTCGATTCGAAATACGGGGATTCACGCTTGTGGCGTCATCATTACTCCGGACGATATTACCAATTATGTTCCGGTTACTACGGCCAAGGATTCTGATCTACTGGTTTCTCAATTTGATAATAGCGTAGCGGAAGATGCGGGATTATTGAAAATGGATTTTCTGGGTTTAAAGACCCTGACCATCATCAAGGATGCCATTACCATTATTAAAGAAACTAAAGGTATTGATATTGATCCGGATGAAATTCCGTTGACCGACGAAGAAACTTATGCACTTTTTCAGCGTGGTGAAACAGTCGGAATTTTCCAGTATGAGAGTGGCGGAATGCAGAAGCACATGAAGGAATTGCGTCCCACAGAATTTGCGGATTTGATTGCGATGAACGCTCTTTACCGACCAGGACCACTGGAATATATTCCAAATTTTATTGCCAGAAAACACGGACGGGAAAAAATCGTTTATGATTTACCAGCAATGGAAGAGTATCTTTCGGAAACCTACGGTATTACCGTTTATCAGGAGCAGGTGATGTTACTTTCGCAAAAGCTGGCCAACTTTACCAAGGGGGAAGCAGATATGCTGCGAAAGGCAATGGGTAAGAAAAAGAAAGCCCTGATTGATAAAATGTTTCCACAATTCGTAGAAGGCTGTAAAGCCAATGGCCACGAGGGAGAAGCGGTCGCAAAAATCTGGAAAGACTGGGAAGCCTTTGCCTCCTATGCTTTTAACAAGTCTCACTCTACTTGTTATGCCTTTATTGCTTTTCAAACAGCTTATCTGAAAGCCCACCACCCCGCTGCTTTTATGGCATCAGTACTGACACATAACAAAAGTGATATTACCAAAATGACTTTTTTCTTACGAGAATGTAAACGAATGGGACTCGAAGTTTTAGGGCCCAACGTCAACGAATCGGTGGATAATTTTACCGTTAACAAAGCGGGACAAATTCGTTTTGG